>PDWI01001854.1_pt1 | contig 35550 bp, 37 predicted proteins | sample 1430891 | NCBI WGS metagenome assembly PDWI01 (sample SAMN01162508, study PRJNA174530) | Oral metagenome, whole genome shotgun sequencing project. | biome: Marine environment; feature: Marine mammal; material: Swab sample of the gingival sulcus; isolation source: swab sample of gingival sulcus... | reverse complement strand
CATCAAACTAGAGAACGAGGGTCGAAATTACCGGACCATCCAGGCGCTGCGAGGTCAGTTGGCAAAGACCTACCCGAAGTTGGGAGACCGGCAAGCAGACACAATCCGTCCCGCTGAACTTCTTGAGGTGTGCCGCGCCGAGGAGGCCATCCGGCAGTTCGAGAACGCACAGCGCATCCGATCTGCTTCAAGCCGGGTCTGCCGGTATGCCATCGCTCGCGATTTGATGGAGCGGGACTTCGCGGCTGATCTGCGCGGAGCCCTCGTGACACCAAAGGCGAAAGGGTTCCCGGCCATCATTGAACCGGAAGACTTCGGGCACTTGCTTCGCGCTGTCTGGGCATACCCCGGTAGCTTCGTGACGCTCTGTGGCCTCAAGCTGACGGCGATGACCTGGCTTCGCTCGAAGGAGCTTCGGCAGGCGCTGTGGGACGAGATCGACTGGGAAAACGCGACGTGGACGGTTCCAGCCGAGCGCATGAAAAAGAAACGCAAGCATCTGGTTCCTCTATCCCGGCAAGCAATCGAAGTCCTTCGTGACCTGCACGGTCTGACCGGCAGCAAGGGACCGTTCATGTTTCCGAACGCCAGCAAGGCGGGACGCCCTATGAGCGAAAACACGATGCTCAACGCAATGAACTCTCTTGGATACAAAGGACGGCATGTCCCTCATGGATTCAGGAAGACCGCTTCGACAAATCTCAATGAACAGGGTTGGAACACAGACTGGATCGAAAAGCAGCTTTCCCACGAAGATGACGACAAGGTTCGCCGCGCCTACAACGCCGCCGAATATCTCGATCAGCGCCGTGAGATGATGCAGCGCTATTCAGACTGGCTTGACGAAGTTCGGGAAACTGTGGCCGCGCCGAAGGCAGTTCAGCCCGAGGATGAACCCCGGGCTGTGTATTCAGGCAGGTGAGGAGATGTTGGCGGGGGCCTTGGGGCAACGCGGAGCAGAGAGGAGAAGGTAGGCCCCCGCCGGGCGAGGGGGAATCACCCTTACTCCTTGATACGGGAACATCATTAAAATCCCTTTTCAGTTGATTTTCGCTCGATAGGTGTTATCTTGACGCAAGATGACCATACGAGTCGAGACATGACACAACCTGACGCGACACGACCCGAATCGCCTTCACGCGATGAAGCCCCGAGGTTCCTCGACTATGAGGAAGTCGGCCAGATGATCCGCGCGAGCAAACGCACTGTGCAGCGCATGGTTGCCCGTGGCGACTTTGTTGAACCGATCCGGCTGACCGAACGAACCGTGGTCTTTGCAGAGCACGAGGTCAAGACATGGATGTGGGAACAGCTTGAGAGACGCAGCCATGGATGATGACCTCGACGATTTCCTGGACGGAGGGAAGTCCGAGGACAAGGAAGAAAAGGCTCCGCCAAAGACCGCAATGAAGCCCGCCGCCGGACGCGATGCAATGGTCTTTCGTCGCCCGATGAGCGCGACCTTTCTTGCGACCGCTCTCGGCATGGGGCCTCGCACCGTTCAGAAGAAGCTCGCGGAATGCCCGCCCATCGGCTACGCACGGAACGCGCCGCTGTATGATTTCTCTCAGGCGATGCCCTACCTCGTAAAACCGAAGGCGGCGGACATTCGCGAGGCGTTGAAGAAAATCGGTGAGTCCGATCTCCCGCTTTCGTTGCAAAAGGATGTCTGGGACGCGCGGATCAAGGAGCAGACGTGGCGCTCACGGGCCGGAGAACTCTGGAAGACCGAAGATGTTCTCGAAGTGCTGGGCGATGCTTTCCAGGCCCTCAGTTCTACCACAAAGCTCTGGACGGACCAGATCGCCGATCAGCACGATCTTCCGACCGAGGTGCGTGACACGCTGATGAAGCGCGTCGATGCCCTCAACGAGATGCTGCACCGTCGCCTCGTCGAAATGCCGAAAGAGAAGCAGACGCTCTCTCAGGAATCCGAACACGCGGAAGAGTAAACCTCGGAGGAAAATGATGGGGTCTTTCCAATCCCTGCAAGAGATGCTCGTCAGGACGGCGGAGGCTGTCCGTCCTCCCGAACGCTTGTCGGTCTGGGAGGCAGCAGAGAAGTATCGGATCGTCAACAATCCGGGCAGCTATGTCGGCCCCTATGACATCTCGATCACTCCATACATGAAAGAGCCCATGGAGGTTCTGTCTTCGCTTGAACATACGGGGATGGTCTTTGTCGGACCCGCTCAATGCGGCAAATCGGACGTATCAAGCAACTGGCTGACCTACTCCGCGATTTGCGACCCCGCAGATTACATGCACGTCGATAAAAGCCAGACAGCGGCTCGGGATTTCTACAATCGACGAGTTGAGCGCCTCTACCGGGACACCAAGGAGTTGCGCAACAGGCTTCTGCCCGGTCAGAAGGGAACGAGCACCTTCACGTCGAAGTTTCTCTCCGGGATGTTGTTCACGCTTTCGTGGCCCACGGTGAACGAACTCTCAGGCAAGCCAGTCGGTCGTATCTGGCTTGCCGACTATGATCGCATGGATGAGGACATCGGCGGCGAAGGTTCGGCCTACGATCTTGCCGTGAACCGGACCAAGACCTTCGGGAAGTTTGCCATGACGGCTGCGGAAAGCTCGCCGTCCAGGGACATCGAGAATCCGAAGTGGATGCCGAAGAGTAAGCATGAAGCCCCGCCGACAACCGGAATCCTCGCCCTCTACAATCGGGGCGACCGCAGGAGATTCCTGTGGACGTGCACCGGTTGCGGTCACGGGTTCGAGCCGGACTTCTCGAACATGCAATACGACCAGCGGGCAACAACGATCATGGACAAGGCTGAGTCTGTCTTCATGGTCTGCCCCCACTGCGGAACAGTCTATAACGAGAACACCGATCCTAAGACCGGCGTCCCGGGGCGCAACGTTATGAACCAACGCGCCGCTGAACGCGGTTGGGTGGCGGACGGGCAATGGATCGACCCGGAAACGGGGCGGATCGTCGGGACGCCAGCCCGGTCGAAGATCGCGAGCTTCTGGTTGAAAGGCCCGGCAGCCTTCAAGCAGAACTGGTCTGAGATGATGTTCAAATACCTCTCTGCGATGGAAGAGTTCGACAACACCGGATCGGAAGAGGCCCTCAAAACTACGACCAACACCGATCAGGCTCTACCCTATCTCCCGGTCGGCATGGAAGCCTCGCGTCTGCCGGAAGAACTAAAGGCCCGCGCAAAAGACCTCGGCGAAAAAGTCGTACCGGAGGGTGTTCGCTTCCTCATCGCGACCGTGGACGTTCAGCCGACTCGTTTCGAGTGTCAGATCACGGGCTTCGGCCTGGACGGCGATGTCTGGATTATCGACCGTTTCAAGATCAGAAAATCCGAGCGGCGTGACGACGAAGGTGACCGCAAGCCGATGAACACGGCGAGTTACGTCGAAGACTGGATGCTGCTGATCGACCAAGTGATCCTCAAGACATACCCTCTCGCCGATGGTTCCGGCGAAATGCAGATCAAATTCACCGGCGTTGACTCTGGCGGTAAAGAGGGCACCACGAAAACCGCTGCTGATTTCTGGCGTTACCTTCGGGATGTCGAAGGTCGAGGGCTTCACGCCCGCTGTCACCTGCTCAAGGGTGAACCCCGCGAGAGTGCTCCTTTGGTGAAGATCGACTACCCGGACGCCGAGCGCAAGGACAGAAAGAGCGGGATGCGAGGAGACGTTCCCGTGATCTTCATCTCCTCGAACAAAGGCAAGGACATGGCAAACGTTATGCTGGGCAGGGAAGAGCCCGGAGGCGGGTATGTCAATTTCCCGGACTGGCTCGAAGACTGGTATTTTGTCGAACTCACTGCGGAAACGAGAACGGCGAAGGGCTGGGTGAACACCGCGAAAGCCCAGAACGAATCCTGGGACTTGCTTTACTACGCGCTCGGGATAGCGCATTCCCACAAGGTCGGCCTGCCGAGAATCCACTGGGATGCACCGCCGTCCTGGGCAGATGCTTGGGAGAAAAATGACCTTGTGATGCGGGACGGAGTTCGTCGCTTTGACCGCTCTGACGATGCGAAGAGTTCCCTCGCAGACCTAGCAGGGAAACTCGCGTAAACAAAATATCAACCTTTAGGTGATTTCTCTTCCATTTTCAACGGAAAAGTGATATTGAGGCGTGTAAAGGAGGCCCCCATGACGATTCTCAATCCCAAGAACTTCCCCCCGGTTCCGGCTCGCATTGCCGACCTCGAAACCGATGCGTGGGGCCAGGCGTATTTCGTGAAAGCGCGGAAATACAAACCTGGCGATCCTCCGGTCATGTCGGAAGACGGCTACATTTTTAACAGTATCGGTGCGCCGTTCTCTGTCGCAGAAGTTCAGGTTCACGCAGGTGAGGTCTTCATGCTCACCGGATCGGAAGACCCGGCAGGTCTCGTGGGGGGGCTTTACCTGAAAGAGGATGACCGCGTTTCCGTGCCTTTCGGATCAGTCATCCGTTTCCGCGCGGCAACGGCGAACGGGATCAACCCGGTCGTTGTCGTCGAGCGCATGTTCAACCCGTAAACCGGAGCGCCCATGACCCTGCAAGAAAAACTGGATGATGCCGAGGCGAAATACCACCAGCTTCTGACCGGAACGCTGGCCCGGGTTTACGTCGATCAGAACGGCGAGCGCATCGAATATACCGCCGCCAACGCAGGGCGGCTCTCCGCGTATATCCAGCGGCTCCGGGACCAGATCGCTGCACTGACAGGTGGCAGCAGCACCGGGCCGATGGGAGTCATCATGTAATGGCAGAACTACCTTCCGACAAAAATCCGGTGGAGACTGTCGATGTCTCCGGCCCGACCGAAACCTCGGCTATTGTCGGAGGGGCCTATGACGGTGCTTCCCGGACAGAGCGGATGTTGGCGCTGTGGGCACCTCCGATCCAATCCGCTGACGCCGATCTGATCCCGGAAAAGGGGTCAATCGACGGACGTGTCCGCGACAGTCTTCGCAATGACGCCTATGTGCGCGGCGGCGGCGTGATCCACAAGGACAGCATTGTCGGTTCGCTTTACGCGCTGAACTCGAAACCTGCCACGAAAGCCCTCGGAAAAGGCTTCGACAACAAGTGGGAGGAAGAGTTTCAGGAAGAGGTCGAAACGCTTTTCACACTCGCGGCGGAATCGCCGGACAACTGGTTTGACGCCTCGCGCCACAACTCCCTGACCGAAATGGTCCGTCTTGCTGTCGGCATGAACGCCGCAGGCGGCGAAGTGCTGGCGTCTGTCGAGTGGCTCCGCGAGAACTACCGGCCATTCAAGACCGCGATCCAGTTCATCGACGCCGACCGGCTCTGCAACCCGTCGAACCTGGTCTATAGTTCAGAGGTCCGAGGCGGTGTGCGCAAGAACAAGCGCGGCGAGGCCATCGGATACTACGTCCGCCGCCAGCACCCACGCGACCTGATCCTCGATCACCTCGCCGAGCCCATCTACGTCCCGGCCCGCAAGCCGTGGGGACGATTGCAGATGGTCCACATCTTCGAGCAGCAACGCCCGGACCAGAGCCGAGGCGTGTCCGAAATGGTGTCCGCGCTCAAGGAAATTCGCATCACCCGGAAATTTCGCGACGTGGTGCTGCAAAACGCAGTCGTCAACGCGACCTACGCAGCCTCGATCGAGAGCGATCTGCCCTCGAACGAAGTCTTCGCGGCCATGGGTGCCGGTGATCCCGGAAAGGCGATGGAACAGGCGACTTCGGCCTACCTGAGCCAAATTGCAGCCTACGCCGGGAACGCCAAAAATCTTGCCATTGACGGCGTGAAGATTCCGCATCTGTTTCCCGGGACCAAGCTGAACCTGCACAAGGCAGGCGAAGGCGGGCCGCTGGGGACCGAGTTCGAGCAATCGCTGCTCCGTTACATCGCGGCTGCGCTCGGCGTCAGCTATGAGCAGCTTGCCCGGGACTACTCGAAGACCAACTACTCCTCGGCCCGCGCGGCTATGGCTGAAACCTGGAAACACATGACCGCGACGAAGCGCATGGTTGCCGACAAGTTTGCGACCATCGTCTACCGCCTGTGGCTCGAAGAAATGGTCAACAACCGCAAGATCAGCAGTATGCCTGCGGAGGCTCTGCAACCCGGTTGGCTTTATGAGCCGCTTCGGATGGACGCCCTGTCGCGTTGTGAGTGGATCGGGGCTTCGCGCGGCCAGATTGACGAGTTGAAAGAGACTCAGGCCGCAGTTCTCCGTCTCAAATACAACCTTTCGACCGAAGAGATGGAGATGGCTCGCCTCGGCCAGGACTGGCGGGCCGTCAAGAAGCAGCGGGCGCGTGAGATCGCGATGGATGAAGAACTCGGCCTCACCCGACCCGAAGACGACAACATGATGAACGCGACGACCGGCGATCCTCGCGAGAAAGGAGAGGAATGATGCCTCAGTTCGATCCTCGCGGTGACTTCTTCATCGACTCCCACTACGAGCGCAGCCTGGTTCACTCCCTGCAAGCGGTGCAGGAGGCTATGGCCTCCGGCTCTTTTGACACCAACGCGGGAGGTGAACCCGACGCAGATTTCTGGGAAACTGCCCGGTGGGCGCGGCCCTATGTCGTGAAGAACGGAATCCTGCGCGTCCCTGTGGTTGGCATCCTCCTGCACCGTTTCCCCTACAGCTTCGGTTCGATGGCAACGGGATACGAGTATATCCGACAGGCCCTCCGTCGCGGTCTCGCCGACGATCAGGTCAAGGGTATCGTGCTTGACGTGGACAGCCCCGGCGGCATGGTCTCCGGCTGCTTCGACCTTGCCGATGAGCTTTTCGAGGCTCGCGAGGAAAAACCCACAATGGCCGTGGTTCAGGAACACGCATATTCGGCGGGTTACGCACTGGCAAGTTCGGCCAGCGAGATCGTCGTGGCCCGCACAGGCGGCGTCGGCTCGATCGGTGTTCTTGGAACCCACGTCGATATGTCCGAGGCCCTCAAAGAGCGCGGACTCAAGTTCACGTTCATTACCGCCGGTGAGGGCAAGGAAGACGGTCGCCCTGAGCTTCCGCTGTCCGACAAGGCCAAGGCGGAAATGCAGAAGCGAGTGGATTCCCACTACCAGATTTTCGTGTCCACCGTGGCGCGGAATAGGGGCATCGAAGACAGCGCGATCCGCGAGTTCGGCGCAAAAGGCTTCGTCGCCTCCGAGAGTGTCGAAGCAGGTCTGACCGACAAGATCGGCTCCTTCGACGACGCAATGGCCGCGTTCGCGGTGAACCTCAATATGCCAAAAGGAGATGATTTCATGGCAGAGAAGGACAACGCGGTCGATCAGGCCGCTCACAACAAGGCTGTCGAAGACGCTCGTGCCGAGGGCAAGCGTGACGGTCTCGCCGAAGGTGCCCGTGCCGAGCGCGAGCGCATTCAGACCATCCTTGGCAGCGACGAAGCCGCCAAGAACCCGCAGATGGCCCAGTTCGTCGCTCTGGAAAGCGACTTCGACGTGGACAAGGCGAAGGCGTTTCTCGCCAAGGCACCCGCCGCCGAAGCCCCGGCCAATCCCGAAGCGGCTGCTCCTAGCGGCTTTGATTCCGCGATGGAACGCAGCGGCAACCCCGACCTCGGCGCGGCGAGCCGTCCCGACGATGGCGCGGAAACCGTGGACGTGGCGGATCGCATCTTCGCGAGCGCCGGTCTCGCCTCGAAGTAAGCCTTTCCGGCACTCAGAAAAGGAGAACATCACATGCCTATCACCCCTAAAAACGGCGATCTGACCGCCGGTCTCGCGGGCACCTACTCCGAGACCATCAACCCGTCGCCCGATCCCCTCATCACCGGGGATACCCCGGGCGTCATGGCGACCGACGAGCCGGTTGCCGCCGATCAGGTTCTGGAAGCCCGGACCGTGGTAGGTTTCGACGGAAGCGGCCATATCGTCGAGGCCAACAACACGACCGTCACGGCTGTCGGCATCCTGTCCTACGCCGTGGATACCACCGGCGAGACCGCTGGCGCGAAATACGCTGGTGTCTACCGAATGGGCGTATTCAACCCCGACCTCCTGAAATGGAATGCGGGCTACGCCGCCGACAACGACAAGCTCAAGGCGTTCGAGGGGGCTCCTTCGCCGACCGTGATCGTCGTTCGTCGCCCGAAGGCCATGACGGTCTAACCGGCGCGGTCAACTCTCAAGCAGAAGGAACTTCATATGCCTCTCGACATCTACACCCCGCATGACCTCTACCGGGTCATGTTCGACCCGCGCCAGACGGTGCCCACCTCGCAGTGGCTGGATATGTTCTTCCCGAACAGCTTCCTGTCCACTCAGGAAGAAATCCTGTTCGACAAGATCGACGCGAGCCGGAAGATCGCGCCGTTCATGCTGCCCAACGAACCCGGCAAGCCGATCTACCGCCGGGAAGGCGAGCGGATTCAGTCCTTCAAACCGGCCTACACCAAGCCGAAGGACGCGATCCGGCCCTCTGAAATGCTGGCGCTGCAACCCGGCGAACTCGTCCGCCGCGAGGGCTTGATGACCCCGCAGGCCCGCTATGACCGCGAAGTGGTTCGTGTCACGAACTATCAGCGTCAGGCGATCCAGCGTCTGTGGGATTACATGGGTGCCAAAGCGATCCTGGACGGTGCCATCACCATCACCTACCAGTCCGACACTGGCGGCTCGGGCCGCTATGTCACTATCGACTTCGGTCGTGACCCCAGCCACACGGTCGTCAAGACCACCGGCAACTTCTGGGGCGATGCGGGCGTCAGCATCTGGACCGATCTGCAAACCTGGATCGACCAGGTTGCGAACGCCGAGTTCGGCGGGTCTGTGCAGGACGTGGTTCTGGGCTCTCAGGCGGCTGTCCCCTTCCTCGCCTCGGATGAGATCGAGAAGAAGATGGACACCAACATCCGTGGTTCGGCGGACGTGAACGTCAATCGCGGCCTGATCCGCACCGATCCTCTGAACCCGTTCACCCTGCTCGGGACTTTGGGTTCGGGTGTCCGCGTTTGGCGTTATGCCGGTGCGGGCGCGAAGTTCCAGAACAACGATGGCTCGCTGACGAACATCATGGACCCCCGTGACGTTCTGCTGGCCGCTCCGAACGTGGACGGCGTGAAAGCCTTCGGCGCGATTCTGGACAATGCGGCCAACCTGGAAGTTGCCGACATCTTCACGAAGATGTGGGACCAGGAAGACCCGAGTGCCCGGTTCATCATGTCGCAGTCCGCGCCGCTGATGATCCCGGTCAACCCGAACGCCACGCTTCGCGCCCGCGTCGTGGCCTAACGGCTCTCGCCCGCGCGGGGTCACTCGTGCGGGCAAAATCACCTTTGAGGAGATATTGAACTATGGCGAAGAAACACCCCATGATCGCGGTCAACCGCATCGAACGTCGCATCAACAAGAAGCCCGAAAGCATCGACCCCGGTCAGTTCTTCGAGGCTCAGAGCGATGACGAACATGAAGAACTCCTGGGCCTGAAAGCCGCACGGGATGCGACCGCCGACGAAGTGAAGGCCAACAAGCCTGCTGCGAAGTCGTCGAAACCCAAAGCCGCTGCCCCGGCAAAGGAAGACCCGAAGCCCGAAGAGACCCCGGAAGACGAGTCTTCGGACGACACCGGCTCGTCCGACGATCAGGACGACATGCTGGACTGATCCATGAGCATCCGAGACCTCCGCAACCGCGCTCGTGCAGACCTGCACAACGCCATGAAGCTCCCGGCGGTGTATATCGCACCGGGCGCTGGCGGCTTGCCTGTGGCTTGCGGCATCCGTGTTCATCAACGGACAAAGCCCTTCGGCGACATGGCCGGGTTCGACTACGCACCTGCGGAGCGGATCGAGGACGTGCCGGAGATCGTGGCGCTGGTTGCGGAGGTCTCCCCCGAGCGAGGCGGCGTGTTTAGCATCGCCTCGCTTGAAGCCTATGCGGTCGAGACCGTCATGCTGCCGGACGGAATAACGGTGACATGCCAGGTTTCCCGCCTGAACGACACGGACGCCACCGGCCTCCCCCTGCCGGAGGACATCGTGTGAGCACCGGATACCTTGTTGCTGTCGAGGGCATTCCAGAAATCGAAGACCTCGATCAAATCCCCGCCAAGATCGCCCGGTATGCCTCCATGGCGATCAACCGGACCGCGACCTCATACCGGACACGCGGCGCTCGGCTTATGCGCGAGCAGATCGCGTTCCCGGCAAGCTATCTCTTTCCCTCGCAGGGCAATCTCACAGTCTCGAAGAAAGCTCAGCCCGCCAGTCTGGAAGCCGAGATCAGCGGACGTTTCCGCCCCACGGCCTTGTCCCGGTTTGTCAAAGGGCCGAAGGTTCATGGCCGTGCGGCCCCTATGGTCGAAGTGAACCCAGGCAACCGACAGAAGTTGCACCGTGCGTTCCTGATGAACCTCGCCAACGGCAATATCGGCCTCGCCGTGCGTCTCGCACCGAACGAGCGCATCGAGAACAAGCGTCGGATGGTCCAGGTCAGCGCCGGTCTCTACCTGCTTTACGGCCCGTCAGTCGATCAGGTTTTCCGGTCAGTCTCGGAAGACATGGCCCCCGAAGCCGCCAATTTTCTTCACAAAGAGTTCCTCAGACTCGCGGAGGCAGACCTATGAACGACCCCTTCCGGCTTCGCGTCCTCATGGCGCTTACAGATACGCTGCAACAGATCACGCCCGCGAACGGCTATCAGCATGACCTCACGGACTCGGTCTTCCGTGGCCGGGCGCTCTTTACCCACAAAGACCCGCTTCCAATGCTGTCCATCATGGAGCCTCCGCAGATGCCGGACCAGATGGAAAGCCCGCAAGCCTCCACGGAAAACGCAACGACCTTCCCTCTTCTCATCCAGGGTTTCGTGGATGACGATAAGAGGAACCCGACCGATCCGGCCTACCGGCTGATGGCGGACGTGCAGAAGCGTCTCGCGCAAGAGCGGGCTCGGCAGGACGGCTACGACATCCTCGGGATGGGGGCGCGGCTGATGTCGCTCCACATCGGAAAGGGCGTCGTTCGCTCGCCGGATGAAGTGATCTCCAAAGACGCTTTCTTCTGGCTCCCGATCACTCTGGGCTTCGTGGAAGACCACGCGGACCCGTTCTCGTGAGCGGAATATCAACCAAAGGGTGAACTTAAAAGGAAAGGTGGATCACCATGGCTACGAACACGGTTCTCGGGCGCGGCAAGCTGTATTTCGGCAAGTTCGCGACCGGCACGGAGACGCACTCGGGTCTTCGTTATCTCGGCAACACTCCCGCCTTCGGCCTCGCGGTCGAAACGCAGGAACTCGACCACTACAACTCGGATGAAGGTCTCAAGGTCAAGGACGAGTCGATCACACTGAGCGTGGACTACTCCGGCACCCTGACGACCGACAACATCTCGCCGGAAAACCTGGCGCTGTTCTTCTTCGGTGACGCTTCGACGGTCACGCAAACCTCGGGCACGGGCCTGACCGCGAACCTGACCGTCAACCAGGGGATGCTCTATCGTCTGGACGACCGTCAGATTTCCAACGTCACCGTGACCGGCACCGGCGGCACCCCGACCTACACCGAGACGGACGACTACACGGTGGACCTCGAAACCGGGGACATCGAGATCGTGACCGGCGGGGCGATCACGGACGGCACCGACATCATCGTCAACTACGACCGCGCAGCGGTTTCGGTGGACCTCATCATCTCCGGCAAGAACGCGATCGAGGGCGAACTGCTCTTCAAGTCGTTCAACCCGGTCGGCAAGAAGACCGACTTCTTGATGAAAAAGGTCGTGATCCGCCCCAACGGCGAGTTCCAACTGAAAGGGGACGAGTGGCAGCAGATCAGCTTCAACGTCGAGATTCTGTCGAAGACCGGCGAGCCCGAAATCACGGCGAACGGTCGCCCCTACACCGTTTAACCGAGGGCTAGGAGGAGCAGATGGCACTCACTGATTTCACTCCGATCACGGATGAGGTCAAGGTCTCGGACGGCGTATCTTTCGCCGTCCGAGGGCTTTCTTTCGACGACATTTCCACTCTGGTTCAGAGCCACTACGATCCTCTGTCCCGCCTTTTCGACGAGTATATCGCCGAAGGGATCGCAGCGGCTGTCATCGAAACCGAAAACGATGAGCTTTCGCAAGTCGTGCTCGGCGTAATGAAACTGGCTCCCGGGCTGATCGCGGACGTGATCGCTTTGGCAGCCGATGAACGCGACGAAGTGGACCGCATCAAGCGTCTGCCAATCGGCGTTCAGATCGACGCCATTCAGAAGACTCTCGTTCTCACGCTGCAAGCGGAGGGCGGCTTGGGAAAGCTGGTCGAGACGATCACGGGACTGGTGCAGGGGCTGAAAGCCATCAGCACAGAGGATCGTCCAGCCTAGACGAATGGCTCAGGAGCCTCCGGGAAGGGGTCTCCTTCCTAATGGCTCAAGGACACTCAGGGGCTCGGCACTATCCGGTGCCGATGCTCTGGACCGAGGCCCGTATCGCCCGCCGCAGGGTGAAACGGGATCGAGCAGAAGAGGCCATCCTGACTCAGATGGCCGTTACCTCGGTGATCTCCGCGAAAGCGGGTCGCGCCTTCAAAGACAGGATCGCCGAAATGACAAAGGACTAGGCAATGGCTCAACGCGACGTGAACCTCATCATCCGGGCCAAGAACGACGCATCTACGGCGTTCAAGCAGGTCGGATCGGCGCTCAACGATCTCTTCCGGGTGCAGCAGCGCGTCGAGGAGCAAGCCAAAGCCTTCAACCGGGCCATGGACGGCTCGGAGTCCGGTGCAGCAGCCCTGGCGAACACCCTCGCCAACCGCACGGGTGCCAGCGCCCGCCAGGCTGCTCTTGCCTTCGAGCGCGTCCAAGAGGCGGTCGAGAAAAACCGCTCGGCGCTCGCAGCCCAAAAATCTCAGGTATCTCAGACCGCAGACCAGTGGTCGTCGCTCTACCGGCAGGCAATCGCCGGGGCGTCGGCCCTGAAACGCGCCCGGGAAGCCGCCGAGGGCGCTGGCGCGACAGACGCCGACCGTAAACGCCTCGAAGACACTGAACGCGCGTATGCCGCGCTTCGCAGGGAACTCGACAAACTCGGAAAGACCCTCAAGCAGGAACGAACCGCTGTCGCCGAGTTCGCCAACGAGACAAGCCGACTGGAATCAAAGGCCAGCGCCGCCCGGTTCTCGGTGCAGCGGGCGCAAGACCTTGCTTCGGCGAACAGGCTGAACGCTCAATCCCGCGCTGCGCAGATCGGGGTTCGCGATCTTGTCCGTGAACTGTTCCGGCTCGGCCCAGCGGGTGAAGCCGCCTCTCGCGGTCTGCTTCAAGCCGGACGATCCGCGTTCAACATGCGGACGGCCCTCGCCGCGGTTTACGGTGATAGCCGGAAGGCTCTCTCCCTCATGCAGCGTCTGCGCGACGAAGTTCTGTCGCTCACGGCCAGTTTCGTCGGCTTTTACGCCGTCATCAACAGCGGCAGAAGCGTGTTCGACGCTTTCGCCCAAATGGAGGCAGCCGAAAATCGTCTCGGCGCGGCCTTCTCACAAGACACCCGATCTGTCACGTCTGAACTTGGATACCTGAACAACGAAGCCTCTCGTCTAGGCATCTCGTTCGATACCCTGTCCGACAACTACTCGAAGTTCCTGATTTCCGCCAAGGCGGCGAATTTCACGACGCAGGAGACCCGCACGATATTCCGGCAGGTTTCCGAGGCCAGCCGAGTCCTGAAACTGAACAATGAACAGATCACTGGCGTCCTTACCGCGCTCACCCAGATCGCAGGCAAAGGCACTTTGCAGATGGAAGAACTCCGTCAGCAGTTGGGCGACCGTCTGCCTGGTGCCGTGTCCATCATGGCGCGGGCGCTCGGGTATTCCAGCGATCAGCTTGCGCAGTTCTACAAGGACGTAGAGAACGGTCAGATCGACGCCCAGCGGGCGCTCGTTGCGTTCGGGGCGGAACTTGAACGCACCTACGGCGGTCAGCTTGAAGAGGCACTCTCCTCTGTCACTGCCGAACTTGGCCGGTTCCAGAACGCGCTCTTCAACCGCAAGCTCGACGCGGCCAACGCCGGTTTTGTGGATGGTGTCACGGAGGCGCTTCGCGAGCTTACGGGCTATCTTGAATCCGAGGACGGGATCAAGTTCTTCGAGAGCCTCGGTGCCGCCGCCGGTAAGCTCGCGCAGGTCGTTCCGTTCCTCGTCGATAACTTCGACCTCATCACCACGGCGTTCAAGTTCTGGATCGCGCTCAAGGTCGGTCAGGTTTTCGCCGGGCTGATCGTGAACATGAGGACGGCCACCGCCTCGGCTGCCGGACTTCGGGTTGCCGTCCGAGCCATCGACCGCCAAATCATCCTCGCAGGCAGGTCCAGCACGGCACTCGGTCGGCGGCTCCTTGCCCTGCGTCCTGCGATGATCGGTGTTGCGGCCACCGCGCGAGCCATGTGGATCGCAATCGGCGGGCCTATCGGGCTTATCGCTGTGGCTATCGGTCTGTTCGCAACCGAGGTGCTCGGCGGAATGCTGACTTCCGTCAATGAGGTGGACTCGGCGCTCAGCGAACACGAACGGCTCTTGCAGAGGGTTCAGGGGGCCTACCGTCTGGCGGAAACCGGCGCTGCCGGGTGGCGCGAAGAGCTTGAAAAAATCTCCTCTCTGAAAATCGAGCAGAACAACTTCCGTCTGGAAGAGATCATCGCGAACGGTCGTGACGAATTCTCGGGCGGCGGGCGTCGTCTGGCGCAGATGGATATAACTCTACTCTATCTGATCCGTGAAATTCGGGCACAGGGGCGGATCGAAGCAGGGCGCGAGTTTCTTGAAGTCAGTGATGCTTTCGCCAAGGGTGAAGCAACCGCGCAAGAATACATGCAGGCTATCCGCAACCTCCGGGCAAGCCTGTCGGACCTCAGCGAAGAGTCCATCGACTTCCTCGCCGCCGAAGAGGCACTGGCCGAGAAGGTCCAGGAGGCCGAAGTTGCCCTTGAGCGCAACGAAGCCATGCTCCGCGTCCGCAACGGCATCGCAACGGAAGCCGACAAGATTTTGCTCGGTCTGACGAAAACGACCGAAGACTCCATCGAACCTGCCGAAACAGCGGCTGCCGGATACGACAAGTTCTCCGAGGCGCTGCGCAAGCTCGCGGCGCATGTCCCGGAACTCAAGGCCGAGATGGACCGTTTCGACTCCATCGCGAAAATCGAGGAAGGCTTCGAGGCCGCAATCGCCGCTGCCCGGGAACTTCCCGACGAGATCATGCGCGTGGCTGCGGCTTGGGAGGCAGCAGAAGCCCGCCGAAAAGCCTACCTTGCCCTCGACGACGCGCAGTTCGAGGCGGCGCTGAGCGGAACTCTCGTGGATCGCATCATTGGTGTGGAATCCGGCGGCGACCCGACAGCCCGTAATCCGAACTCGACCGCGACAGGTCTCGGTCAGTTCATCGAGAGCACATGGGTCAATCTCTTCGAGAAGTATTTCCCCGAGCGGGTCGCTGCTCTCGGGCGCGACGAAATCCTGGCGTTGCGAGAAGACGCCGCGCTGTCACGGCAGATGGTTGAACTCTACATCCGCGAGAACGGGAACGCCCTTCGCGCTGCCGGACAAGCCGTCAACGACGCAAACCTTTATTTGGCGCATTTTCTCGGGCCTCAAGGCGCGATCAATCTGCTGTCCGCTGCCCCCGGAACGTCCGCAAACGCTGTCCTTGGCGCGGAGCAAATCGCCGCAAACCAGTCTATCCTCGACGGCAAGACCCGAGAAGAGGTGATCTCCTGGGCGCAACGAAAGGTCGGAGTCAGCGAAACCGAGCTTGAGATCGCAGAGCAGTTGGCCGAAGCCGACCGACAGCGTGTCGAACGGGCTCGCGAGTTCCATGAAGAACAGCGCCGGGCGACCGAAGAAGCGGAGTTCCAGCTTGCTATCAGGCAACAGGAGCTTCTCGACCGGGAGGTTGCGAAGGCTTTTCGCGAGGCAGAACTGGCAGCCCAAGAAGCCGGAACTGAACTTACCGCGCAGCAGCGAGCGGACATCGAGCGGATCACCCGTGAAAAGTTCGCCCAGCAGGCACTGGACGAAGCTCGCTCCGAGGCGCTGGAAGAAGCCCGCAAAAAGGAGGAGGAAATCTCCCGATTGCAGGCGGAGCGCCAGAACATCGAAGCTCGCCGTGATTACCTCGCCGAGGGTGGTGATCTTGCAGGCGCGGCGGCTGCCGAGGAAGAACTGCAAGCGATAAACGACCAGCTTGAGGATGCGATCCGAAATGCCATCGCTTTCTGGGAAGCTCTCGGCGGCGATGAGGCGGAAGAGGCACTGTCGCGGCTTCGGCAGACTCAGGAAGAACTTGGCCGCGTCGAGCAGAAGGTCGTCATCACGGGGCGCGAAGTGAACGAGATGTTCGCGGCGAAGATGAGCAACGCCGTGACCTCCTTCCTGCAAAAGATCAGAGACGGTGTTCCCGTCGCGCAGGCTCTGTCCGAAGCGTTCAGCCAGGCAGCCGCCGAAATCCTGATTGAGCTTGGCAAGATGATCGTGAAGCAGGCGATCTTCAATATGCTCGCCGGGCTGTTCGGCGGCGGGACCGGAGGTCAGGGCGGACTTGGCGGTCTCATCGGCGGCGCAATCAACGGGCTTTTCCAGCATACGGGTGGTATCGTCGGCAATGGCACGGCTCGTTCCCGCCCTGTGCCTATCGCGGCTTTTGCGAACGCCGTGCGATACCACACGGGCGGCATGGCCGGTCTCGCTCCCGACGAATACGCGACGATCCTGCAAAAGAACGAAGAGGTTCTCACCACCGGAGACCCTCGTCACATCTTCAACCAGAAAGGCGGCTCCGGCGGAAGCGGTGGAGACCGCAGGCCGAAGATCGTCAACGCTTTCTCTTACGATGAGGTTGTTTCGGAGGCGCTGAACACGCCGGAGGGCGAAGAAGCCTTCATCAACTTCGTCCGCAAGAACAGCGGCACGGTCAAAGCGGCATTGGAGGGCTGATAGATGTTCGCATGGCCCATGAGACCGAACTGGGAATCCCCCGTCCGTGTCACCTATCGGTTCGACACCGAGGTCATCGTTTCGCGGGATGGCGCAGAGCAGCGGATCGCCAAGCGATACGAGCCTCGTCTCTCGATCGAGTTCGAGACGCTTGAATCCTCCTCCCGGTTCGGCAGCGCGACGGCACATCTGCATCTGCGACAGAACGAAGAGACGATATGTCCTCTTTGGCATCTCGCTTCCCGACTAGGCATGTCGGTTTCCTCCGGGGCTTCCGCGATTGCGTTCGCGTCTGCGCCGAACTGGGCACAGGCCGGGGCCTTCTTGGTGCTGCAAGAAGGAGATGCGGCAGAAGCCGTTGAAATATCGTCCGTAGCCGGGGACACAGTGAACCTGGCATCCCCGCTGACGGGTAGCTGGGGTCCGGCGGCTTTTGTGGCAGAAGGCATCCCGGGCTTCCTGTCTGAAAAAGTGAAGCAAGAACTCGCCCTGGACCGCACAGGCGGAGTCGAGATGGAGTTCGACGCTACACCGGGCGGATACCCTACCCGGGAAGAAGGCACGTCCGGCGCTACGCTTGCAGGGTTGGAAATTCTCCCGCTCGAAATCAACTGGGGCGACCGCCGCGAGAACCAAAACCTCGTCATCCGGGAGACCGTGGACTTCGGCTTTGGCCGGATCAAGCATCACGCCCCTGTTGCCTTCCCGACCGTGACCCGTGAGGCGTCTGTCCTCGGCAAGACCGAAAAGCTCGAAGCTCTTGAACAGTTTTTTCTCCGTCATCGGGGACGACAGCGCGAGTTCTATTGTCGTTCCTACCAGCGGGATTTCGAGCCCGTATCCGGTGTCACAGCCCTTGGATCGAGCCTGCGTGTCAAAGGAACATGGGTCTATGACCTCCTGAACGGAAACACGGTTCACCGCGCGGTCTGCTTGAGCACGAGAGCCGGAAAACTCTACCGGCAGATCGACTCCGTGTCTCTTGACGGGGAAAACACGCTGATCGTCGTGGGCGAACCATGGGGCGATTCACACAACCTTAATCAGATTTTAGGCGCATCAATGCTAAATGTGAGCCGCTTCGCGTCCGACGCCCTAACGGTCGATTGGAGGACGGGGGAGGTCGGCTCCGCGAAGCTCTCTATTCAGACACTAGAGGACTTGACGGTGCCCGCATGACGGCTTTCGACAACAAGAATAAAAGCCGTGATGGCGCTGCCCCGGTCAACCTCTTCGTGTTCAGCGGAGCGGATCAGAAGAAAGATCAGCTTGAGAATCTCATCGAAAGCGTCACTCTGATTCCCGGCACGACTGAGTTCGGCTACGGAACTACGGTCATCCGCAAGACCTTGCTTGAGGCTGAAAACGCCATCGCAGGCGGAGATGAAACGGATTTCGTCCGCTCAACGCGTCAACTCATGGAACGCGCTCCAAACCTGCGGCATGTTTCTTTGGTCGTCGCGTGGCACGGCGATGATCTGCGTGTCGGGCAGTGCGAGATCAAGCCCCGGGTTGACCGCGCAGACAAGGCAACGTCGCCTTACGAGTGGTCTGTCGGCCCGGTCATTCGTTCGACCGCCGAAGTCGTAACCTACATCGACGGAAAGCCCGCCGCAGGCGGTGCTCCGGCGGATCGCAGCGTCTACGAGGCGGTGCAGCACCTCAAGTCGCTCGGCCTCAAGGTGACGCTCTACCCGTTCATCCTCATGGATGTTCCCAGCGACAACTCCCTACCGAACCCTTACGGCGGGGCTTCCCAGCCCGCATACCCGTGGCGCGGCAGGATCACTTGCGACCCCTCGCCTGAATCCGCAGGCACGGTGGACAAAACGGCGACGGCGGCAACGCAGGTCGCAGCATTCTTCGGAACCGTTGACCGGAACGACTTCGGGTGGAACGCCTCGGAGAAGCGGATCACATATTCTGGCCCGGCGAACGAGTGGTCGTTCCGGCGGCATATCCTGCACATCGCCCGGATCGCGGCTGAGGCCGGGGCCGATGACTTCTTGATCGGCACGGAGATGGTCGGTCTGACGAGCATTCGCGGCGCTCAGGTTTCAGGCAAGGACACATACCCGGGTGTGGATCAACTCATTTCGCTCTTAGCGGAAGTCCGGGCAACGCTCGGGGCATCTGTGGACATCAGCTACGCAGCGGACTGGTCGGAATACCACTCCCACCGGCCCTGGTATGACGCGGGTGTCGTCAATTTTCATCTCGACCCGCTGTGGTCGCATCCTGACATCGACTACATCGGGATCGACAATTACCTGCCGCTGACGGATTGGCGGGTCGGAGACGATCATCTGGATCGGCAGGAAGGCCATGTCACGCTCTACGACCGACCCTATATGCGGTCGCGTGTGGAAGGCGGGGAGCTTTTCGACTGGTATTACGTCAGCGAAACGGATCGCGACAATCAGGTTCGGACTCCGATAGCAGATGGCAGCGGCCAGCCTTGGGTTTACCGGCAAAAGGACATCCGAAGCTGGTGGTCTAATGGGCACGAAAACCGCACCGGCTATGCTCCGAACGGAGACACGACTGGCTGGATTCCGAAAAGCAAGCCTGTCGTGTTCACCGAACTCGGCTGCGCGGCGGCAAACCGGGCGAGCAACCAGCCGAACGTGTTTGTCGATCCGAAATCTTCCGAGAGTTTCTACCCAAGGTATTCCCTCGGCGTCCGGGACGATCTCGTTCAAAGGCTGTTCCTTGAGTCCACCATCACGCATTGGCGCGACACGAACGAAACCTCGCCGGTCTATGGGGGCGATATGATCGACCTCGGGCGGCTGTCTATCTGGGCGTGGGACGCACGACCTTATCCAGAGTTCCCCTACCGAGGTGATTTCTGGGGAGATGCGCCGAACTGGGAAGTCGGCCATTGGCTCAATGGCAGGATTCGTATTCCCGACGAGGATTTCGGCACGACATCAGTCTACCGTTTCACCGATCACGTTCGCCCTGTCGTCTATGACGGGGAAACATATGACCCGGTTCCGATCAAGCCAGGCAAGTCCACGATGGACGGCAAGCTGACAGAGGCGACCCTGGAACTGCGCGTGTCCCGGGACAATGAACTCGGACAGCTTTTCAGCGTCTATCGCCCGGCGCATCCGATCGAGCTTCGCATCTTGCAAGGCCACCTCACAACCGATCCGCTGGTGTTTGTCCCAAAGTGGAACGGGACGGTGCGGGCCTCCAAGCGGGCTGGCGGCATCCTGAGCCTGACCGGGACGCCGCATAGCGCGGCTCTCGGCAGAACGGGGCTTCGCCGCAACTACCAGCTTGGCTGCCCGCATATGCTTTACGGCCCGAAATGCAAGGCAGACAGAGCTTCGGCGACAGATGCAGCAACTGTTCAATCTGTGGACGGATCGAAAGTGACGTTGCAATCCGGTGGCGCATGGGAAGCCCGGGATGTCTCCAAGTTCACGGGGGGCGTCATGCAATGGACGACGCCTGGCGGCACCATCGAGCGCCGCAGAGTTCTGGGAGTGAAAGACAGCAACGTCTTCCACCTGTCCGGTGCAGCAAGAGACCTTCAAGCCGGGGGCGCGATAGCGGTTTCTCTCGGCTGTGGCCATTCGGTGTTCGACTGTCGAGACCTCCACAACAACCTTGCGAACTACGGTGGGTGCCCGTCGATTCCGACGAAGAACCCGCTGAGTTCCAGCAGCAACAATTTCTACTGACCATGGGCTTCTTTATCCAACTTCTCATCGGCATCGCCCTTCAATTCATAGGGATGCTACTGCTGCCCAGGCCCAAGGTGAGCCAGCCTGACACTGTTCAGGACATGGAGGCTCCTACGGCGGAGGCAGGACGCCCGATCCCTCTCATCTTCGGGACCGAAGAGATCAAGAGCGCGAACGTGCTCTGGTATGGCGACAAGAAGACGGTCGAGAAAGAGATCGGAGGGGGCAAGAAATGAACGGAAAACTCACCGTCAGTGATGTTCGTGCAGCAGGTTTTTGCGTGAAAGGTCTGAAAGACTGGTTCAAGCAGAACGAAGTCCCCGTCGATTTCAGAACCTTTCTCAAGGAAGGTGTCGATCTCTCCTACGCCGAGACGTTCTCCGATCCTTTGGTGCAGAAGGCTGTCGCAATCGCGAAAGCCCGCTCGAAACAAGAGGGGGCGTAAGCGATGTCTGGTGGAGGCGGAGGAAAGTCGAAGGTCTACAAATACCATATGTCGGTCCATACCGGCATCTGCGTTGGTCCAGTGGACGAGATCAGGCAAATCCGACTGAACGACAAGGTAGTTTGGTCCGGCGTGATCCGAGAGTCCGTCACCTATAACGTCAGCAAGTCTGATCTTTTTGGCGGTCTCAAGAAAGAGGGCGGTGTCGAGGGGGCGTTTACCGTCCTGTTCGGGCACGATTACCAGAAACTCCCAGCCGTGCTCAAAGCACGGCTGGGCAATCTTTCTGACAAGGTGCCGGATTATCGGCACATGACCTCGATTTTCTTCCACGAGGCAGTCGCGCATGACGGCATCCTGTTGGCTGACTGGGACCGCGTAAACCAAACGCATCCTTTGTTCAGCGGCTCCTCTGAAAAGGGGTTCTATTGGCAGGCCAACAACCCTTACCTGAAAAACCTCGTGGTGATCGCGAGCCGGACGGCGAAGGGCCTTGACCGGCGCTACGCCCGGGTTCCCCGTCTCACGGCTCCGCCAAGCGGCCTGGTGGAGAGTGTCCTTGCGTCATTCCAGAACCTGTTCGCTGAGCCTAGCGCAGAGCCGTATGACACGAACCCGGCTCATATCATCTACGAACTTCTCACAAGCGAAGATTTCGGATCGGGCATCCCGATCACACGGACGGACGTGGAGTCCTTTGAACTGGCCGCGCAAACCCTCTTCGAGGAAGGTTTCGGTCTGTCTATGAAATGGATCAGGCAATCGAAGGTCAAAGACCTGATCCTTGAAGTGCTCGACCACATCCAGGCGGTCTGCTTTGAAGACCCGGAGACCGGGTTGATCCGCCTCAAACTTCTGCGCGGTGATTACAACGTCAACGATCTGCCGGTAGCAAACCGGCGAAACAGCAGCGTTCTCAATTTCCAGCGAAAGCACGATGAACTCATCAATGAAGTCGTCGTGACCTACACGGACCCGGATTCCTTCGAGGAAGCCTCGATCACCGTTCAAGACCTCGCCAATGCCGCTGTTCAGGGCGCAACGGTATCGACGGGTCGTAACTACTACGGTGTGCGCAGCCGGGTTCTGGCACAAATCCTGGGTGAACGTGATTTGCGGGCGGAGAGCTACCCGCTCGCGTCCTGTGAAATCGAACTGGATCGGTCTTTCTGGAAAACACGTCCCGGTGACGTGATCCTGCTGGATTCACCGGAGGACAGCGACGACCTCCTTGTCATGCGCGTTCTCAAAGCGGAGGAAGACAGCGGAGGGAGATCGTCGATCAGGGCTTCGCTCATCGAAGATGTCTTCTCGTTGGAGTTCGGGGTCGCGCCGACGATCCCGGAAACCCTGTTCGTGGACCCGGACGGAGACCCGGAGCCTGCGTCTCACGTCGAGATTATCACGCTTCCTTACACTCTGTCTGCCCGGCTCAGCTTCGGCCAATACCCCGAAGAGGACTACCCGGAGGTCCGCACGGTAATCCTCGCGTCATCCGATCAGTCTGGGGCAACGGAATACGATCTGGTGAGTCAAGTCACCGGGCCGCTCGGAGGTATCACCGAAGAGGTCATTACGACGAACTCGATTGTTTCCCGCGCCGTTCTGATCGACCCGCTGGTGGCTGAGGCGACATCGAATATCACGTCCTTCGCCGACAGCAGCCCGGGCCCGGTCCCCGTGGTCGATTCAATCCTGCTGATTGGCGCAGGCGGAGAGGATGAACAAGAGCTTGCCGGGATCACGTCCACCACCAACGGTTTTGACATCCAGCGCGGCATTTTGGACACCACTCCGAAGGACTGGCCTGCCGGGACACCGATCTGGGTCATAACGCCGAGCGCGACATACTGGGACGCCACGCCGAGAGCGGCGTTCGAGCAACCCCAATACCGTGTTCTCCCCCGGACGCCAAAAGGGACGCTGGCTTTGGCTGACGCGCCGATTGTGACCGACACACTGGGCGAACGACCATACCTGCCTTTCCGTCCGGCAAACGTGACAGTCGGGGGCATCGCTTTCGGGGCACTGGACCTCACTGGCGGTTCGACAAGTGACCTCTCGGTGACGTGGGAGACGCGAAACCGCCGGTCGGAAGATTCCGTTTTCCTTGCCTGGGACGACGCCTCCACCGCACCGGAGAGCGGTCAGACGACGAAGGTCTCAGTCCTCTCAGCAGCAGGGGATGTCGTTGCCGAACATACCGGATTGACCGGCACAAGTTTCACCCTCCCCTACGCCTCGCTTGTCGGCGGAGGCGGCGAAGTGTTCGTCGAAGTCCGTTCGGAGCGCGACGGGCGGGAATCCCTTCAAGGTCATTCGATCCGGGTGCTGCTCCCGGTCGGCTACGGCTACAGCTACGGCTACAGCTACGGCGGAAGCGCATAAAGGAGAACAACCATGGCAAAGCGAACCCTCCCCGGGATCGGCCTCACCGGTGACTGGGTCAAAGGCGCGGACGACTGGCATGTGGAGATGAACCAGAACCTTCTTCGACTGTCGGGGCTCCTGCATTTGACAGTCGTGTCGAGGACGACAGCCCTCCCGGCGTCACCGGCGGACGGCGTGATCTATATCAACCCGGAAAGCGCCCCGAGCTTTGGGGGTCAGGTCGCAATCCGGGACGCCGGAGCGTGGGTCTACATCGCGCCCCAGGAAGGATTTACGGCCTGGGTGGGCGACGAGACCCAGTTTGTCGTTTACTCGAACGGCGGGTGGCGCACGACCGCTCATGCGAACCCAGCCTGCACCGCGTTTCTGAACTACGACCAAATGTTCACGAGCACTTGGAGCAAGGTTCCTTTCAACAACGCCGCGCTCGACACGACCGCCTCGTTCGACACGACCACCAACAAGTATGTGATCCCGGTCGATGGCACCTACGAGGTGACGGTTCGATACCAGATGCACGTCCGCTCAGGCACCGATTCTGCTGAAAATATCGAGGTCCGGGCCATGAACGGCGCAACGGAGATCGTTGCCAGCGTGGCCGAGGCTCCGGTCGAGAACAGCTTTGACGGTCGTGGCATCGTGAGCAGTTTCTTCTTTGCCGACTTTGCCTCCGGGGACGAACTGACAGTCGAAGCCCGGCATGACGGGCCGTCCGGCGATCAAGTGATCTCGGCGAACCGTGCGGTGCTCACCGTCAAACGCATCTCTTAACAGGCCGAGCCTACCATTCTGCGGCGGTTCGTGCTAATAATCAACTATCACGTTAGAATCTCCCGGTCAGGGATTCTATGCTCGCATGGAGGTGCCGATGAAACTCATTGCAAACTGGAAAGCAGTCGCGAAGGGCGCTCACAGCATGTGGGCGTTCTACGCCAGCCTAGTATGTCTGTTCTTGCCGGAGATTATCTTCTGGGGCTGGGGCTTCGATACGAACCCGCGCGTCTGGTGGTTCGCAGGTGTCGGCCTCCTGATCTACGGCATCATCGGGCGCGTCTGGGACCAAGGGATCGACCGCTCGAAAACCAACTCCCCGTGGGTCGTCGGGGTGCTCGCTCTTGTTCTGGGAGTCGCACTGATGTTCGGCCAAGAGCCTCGGTCCATCGAAGTCAGCAACCCGGTCCCTGGCGTTCAGCCTTCGGCCATCCCCGCCGACCGGGACACCGCCTTTCTTGAAATCGCGATCCCTTTCATCGGACGATGGGAGGGACTTCGGCTTGAAGCCTACCTGGACATCGTGGGAGTGCCGACAGTCTGCTACGGGGAAACCAAGGGCGTCAGCCTCGGGGACAGCTACAGCAAAGCAGAATGCGATGCGATGCTCGCCCGCGAGGTCATGGCCTACAGGGATGACCTCCGGCCCGCGTTCTCTGATGAAACCATCCGAAATCGCCTCCCTGTCGAGCGCGATGTGGCCTTCACCAGCCTTGCCTACAACGTGGGTGTCGCGGGAACGGCTCGTAGCACCGCAGTTCGACGGCTCAATCAAGCCAACGTGGCCGGGGCCTGCGAGGCGCTGGGCTGGTGGAACAAGGCCGGTGGACGGGTTGTTCGAGGTCTCGTCAACCGCCGGTCGGAGGAAACCGCGCTGTGCATGAGAGGTATCACATGATCCGCTCGCTCTTCACTTTCGCGCTGACTGCCGCCCGGGGTCTCCTGGGCGGTGGTCGTTTCGGCATCCGGGACATCGTTGGGTCTATTTCGGATGCCTACATTCGCCTCGAACAGACGGAATCTGAGGTTGAGAAGGCCAAAATCCGGGCCGAGATCGAACAGATGAAAGCAGTTCACGACCTGCAAAAGCATTCCTCGCGCCGGTTCTTGTCCCCGATGATGATCGGCCAATATCTCATCGTCGTGCCGTTCGGTCTGTGGTGGGCTTCGATATACCTTGTCTCCATCCTCGGGACGAATTTCCCGATCCGGTTCGAGGTGCAGGCCGTTCCGCCGCAAATCATGGCGATGTCCGAGTGGCTTGTGCCCCTGATCGTGATCGGAACTTTCATCGACTCGAAGACGAGGTAAGCGTGTATGTGGGAATGGATCGACAAGAGACGCGGAAGCGCCATGTTCATCGCCGGTCTCGCTGCCTCTTCGGCAGCCTGGTTCTGGTGGGTGGCCGGAGGCGGGATCGCACCGTTCATCCATTCCGCACGGGCGCTGAACGACACAGAGATTTCCGCGACACTCGTTTCACTGCCTACCCGGCTCTCCGAACTCGAAACTCAGATCGGCAGCACGGTCGAACGCGAAGAGAAAATCGGTCGGCTTCTCGAAGAGGTTCGCGACACGCTGGACTCGTTCCGGGCACAATCCGAACGGATCGTCGAATGGGCTCCGACAGTCTCCCAGCGGCTCACCGACGAGGCGGGTGGATGCTTCGCTGGCGAGGACTGCACTGTATATTTCCGGGGAAGGAAAACCCTTGTCGGTACTCAGTGCGAGGTCACACGCGGGCAACCCTACCTCTACCTCGGCGACTCCGAATACCCGATCAATTTCGCCAGAGGCTACGCCGTTCAGGGCTTTACGGAGAACTTCCAGACCCTGCCGGTGACGGTCGAACTCCCGGACTTCGTGCCGGAAGGTCAAGCCGGGTTGATCGTCGTCACATACTACGCCGACTGCCCCTTTGCTCCGGGGCAGGTCATCGAGCGGGCGACTTTTCGTTTGAACGTGGCCGTTCACGCGGCCAGGAACTAAGCGACCAGCATCTCTGCGATGGCTTGGCGGAAACCGATCTCGATCCCGGTGTTTCCGCCTTTCTCGCCCTGCGCTCGCAGAACCCAGCCGAATACGGTAGGATCGTTCTTCAACTTCATGTGCTGCACGAGACGGCGGGCGTAATCCCGGCCCGTCTGACAGTCTTGCGAATACTCACCTGACGGTTGAACATCCCAGTAGTCGATGGACTCTGCTGCGGAAACGAAAGGCAGGGTCGGCACGTTGGTCTGGGTGAACTGGCTCATGTAACTTTCCTCACAACGTATCTGAGTGCTTTGACCGATTCTCTTCAAAATCGGGGGGGGGCATCTCGAAAGAAAATCACCTTTCTGGGGATTTTCTTTTAGCCAAAATCACGGCTCAAACATCTGATATTCCTCATTTCGTTAACCTTTAGTTAATCATTATACCCTCAACCGCAGGTCGAATCGCTACTTTCAGTTGATTTTGTAATTGACGCGAAAGAGAGTCAACACTATTCAGTCAATGTAACTTTGAAGTGCAATTCGGCAGGGAGAACATAGTAATTCGCGCAGGCTCCGCCGATCAGATCGTCGTCTTTCCGTATGAACAGCCAAAAGCTGTTTCTACCCATAGGGTCAGATTTTGCGGTATCCGCGCCGGGCGTGAATGATCTTTTCCCGACGATCTCGGCCATCGCCTTTTGCGAAGACTCGAAGTCTGTCGAGACTTCAAGCGTTACGCCGCGACGGCGAAGCTCATCGTAGCACTGATTCGAAAGGGTTTGCAGGTTCCATGTCTCCACGGTGATTCTCCCCGTTGTTTATTGGTGGGCTTTCGACCCTAGGCGCGGAGACCTTTACCAAAATCAGTGAATACGCTTGACAAACGCTGCCAGCAGTTCGCCGCGGATCGCCTCATCCGAAGAGCCCAGAAGATCATCGGGCATCTCTCTGGGTGACGGCAATCCCGGCCAATCGCCTGCCAGGTCCGAGATCAGAGCCGCCTTCTCGGTCGCCAAGGCGAGCCGGTCGTAATAATGCACCCTGTCGGGCATCACGAGTGGAAGGCCCCACCGCATCGACATCGCCGCCCAGAAACGCGCCTCGCGATCTTTGTAGATGTGGTCGCCCTGCTTCACCGGATGGATCATGTCACCCAGGTAGGCTTCCGGGGCATCGTGCAGGAGCAGCGTCAACAACGCCGTGTTCTGGTCCATGCCATCGGACAAGGCGAACCTGTAGCAGAGCAAGGTGTGCTGCCCTACCGTCCATGGGAGCCGGGTTCCGAGGCCGTTGTAGCGGCGGATACGGGAAAGCGCAGTCGCGATCTCACTCAGATCGAAATCTGCCGGATCGGGTTCATCCACGTTGATGTAGCGGCTTCCGGTCCAGGCGACGGCTTGGCTGAAATCGACATCATGCAGCATAAGGAGCTTCCTCCTTGATCGGAGACAGCCGGTAGCCGAGGCCCCAGATCGTCTCGATCTCGAAGTCAGCGTTGGCTTCCCGGAGCTTCTTCCTGATCTTGCAGACGAATACGTCGATGATCTTGACCTGCGGCCATTCCGTGTCCGGCACATCGGAATACGCGACGGCCATCAGCCCGTTCTTGGTGAGAGGGCGTTTCCCGGCGCGTTGAAGCGCGTGAAGGACGCGAGACTCACGCGGCGACAGCCCGTATTTCTCGACATTATCCCAGAGGTTCTCCATCGTCGGGTCGAGGAGATAGTCCAAGACATCCATCAAGTAGTCCTTGGCTTCCTTATCCGAGAGGCCGTGAACCGCCTCGCGAAACTCGACGAGGCAGAAGTCCTCTTCCATCGGCGTCATGTCGTTCATGCCAGCATCTCCTCTATCTCCTGATCGCCGAGGACTTCGAGTCCTGCGTCGAGCCTGTCTGCGGCCTTGGTTGCGTATTCGGGGTCAAGCTCGATGCCGATGAAGCGCCGCCCGAGATTGAGCGCGGCAACGCCGGTCGATCCCGTGCCCATGAACGGGTCAAGGACGACATCGCCTTCTTCGGTGCTGTTCCTGATGTAGGTTTCCATCAGATCGACCGGCTTTTCGGTCGGATGGCTTCTCGGAGACGGGACGGACGGCCAATCGAGCGGATGGTCGAACGTCTCATGTGCGGTCAGGCTGCCCTTTCCCGCGATGGAAAAGGCCTTGCCCTTCCGGGCGAACACGACATACTCCACGTTCTTCATATACCAGCGGTTCGGCGTGGCATTGTTCTTGCGCCAGAACAAAAGGTTGTGCAGGGCAAACCCGGCATCCTGGACCTTCGACAGAAGCCCCTCTCGGAGGCCGAGAAAGTTGGTCATAAGGTAAAGGTGCGCCTGATCGGCAAGGACGCGATGAACCTCGGGGAGATACACGTCGGGCGATATGTCGTTGTGACGGAAAATCCGGCCATCGTTCTTGGTGAGGATGCCCTTCGGGCGGTTCCACTCGTTCTTCCGGCCTTCGTTTGAACCGCCGCTGATCGTAGGGTAAGGAGGGTCGAAGACCGCCGCCTTGACCGATCCTGTTGGAACGGTCCTGAGCGCCTCGATGGCGTCTCCCTGGATAAGTCTTGCGGCGGGCATTGTGTTCTCCTGCGACCTTCCGAACACAATATCAACTATTAGCCGAAAGTCAACGAAAAGGTGATTTTTAACCTATGAGATGTTCTCTGTGGATCGTCCGGTCTCGCCTCGATCCGCGCGGTATGTGATCGTGCAGAGAGACCGACCGCTGACGTAGCCTGCGCTGTCGTGATAGCCGTCCTGCGCCGCTGGAGACTGGTGGGTCTCCCAGATCACGCCGCCTGCTTCATCCGCGCCCTTGTGGCGGTGATGAATGTGGAACCCATGGGCATATCGGAAAGTGGTCGCGCCCCACATCTCCTTGCGGCGAGCCGCCATGATCGCGGGCATGTCCTTGACCTTGGTGTTGTGCCCATGGTTGCCCGCGATCATCACTTCGCCGTGCTGATGAAACCAGAACTCCCCGGGATCGGTGTCAACCTGCACCCGTTCTTCATTGCGATACCAAGCCGCCAGAAACCATGTGACGGCCACGGCGGAATCCTCGTCGTGATTTCCCGGGAGGATGCGGACGATGACCTTCTCGTATTTGGCAAGGGCAAGGTCCACCTGGTAGACGAGCAACATGCAGGCTTCGGACAGGACTTTCGGATAGCGCGTATCCACATCGAGGACGTTGCCTGATCGGCGGGTCCGTTTGGTCTCGTCATCCGCGTGAAGAAGATCGCCGCCGCCGAGGATAACGCCCGTTTTAGCTGCCGGGGATCGTTCGATCAGACGTTGCATGTATTTCCGGTAGACCGCCAGCGCAGTCTTCAAGTCCCAGGCTGTGCCTGTTTGCCGTCCCCATGCGTAGAGCCCGAGATGGAGATCGGGAAGTGGATGGAGGTTGAGGAGGTCGGGATCGGTGTGCTCTGGCGGCAGGATCGGTGCCCGTTCGCCCGGTTCGACGAGTTTCTCGATCGCGAGCTTTATGCCCGACATGATCGTTTCGCGATCCACGGCGGATTGTTTTGTCTTCACCCATTTGCGGGTCGTTCGGCCTTCGGAATCTGTGAAGGCGGAAATCCCGACGACTTCGTGACCGGCGGGCGGGTCGAAGACATCCCCGGATTCCTTGCCGACACGGATCGAAGTGAATCGCAGATTGCCTTTGGCATCGAAGGCTTCCGTCCGCTCCTTGATCTCCTGCCCGGGGGCTATGGATATGGGGAGTTCCCCGCCGAGATTGCGTTCGTAGTATCGTTTCAGTCGGTGCCGGAAGGTCGATCTTTGAAGCCCAAGATCGCGGGCCGCATGAACCTGATTGTTGCCTGCGGCGACATACGCCTGATACGCTTCGATGCACTGCTCGTCGGAAAGACTTGACATGGGTGCCCCTATTATGCCGTGATTCGCTGGGGCAACAATACACTGAAATGCGATTTTTCGCTAGATAGTTGATTTCTATCTTGCACGTTGCCTCACATCAGCATATCGTCAAGGTCTTTGTCCGGTTTTTCGCCGGGATATGGCTCGCCGCTCAATGCCCGACGAAGAAACACTTCGGCCTCTTTGTGCTTTCCGAAGATCAGCATGTCGAGCGCCCATGCGGCCCAGCCGCGTGTGAAGCGGCCCGCTTCTTTGGCCGAAAGAAGCGCCTCGATTTCTTCCACCGAGGCGCTGGGCTTTTTGCTGCGCGTCACGACCGCTCAAGTCCGTCCAGGTTCAACCCGTCAATGCTCCCGAGGAGCCGATACCAATCCACCGGGTTCTTGTCGCGCCATTCCACGAGAGCGCGGACCTCCTCTTCGGCCTTTCGATGGTCGTCGAACGCCCGGACGACATGGGGCATATGGGCTTTCAGAAGGTCGTGAAGAGCCTGAGCGATTTCGGTTATTTCCTTCTGGGAACCGTGCCCGAGACGCAGCCCGCAGAAATGCAGGGCAGAACGGATCGGCGCGTTGAAATAGAGGCGGGTGGGCGTGATACCCTCCGGCAGGACGGCCCGGGCGACCTCTTTGGCGACTCCGCGATGAAGGGCGGACTGGTAGGCTTCGTTGGCTTCGGCCCATACGCCCTCCTGTGCGGCCAGCCACCATGCGTTGTCGTGGATGTCGTTGCTCGGGAGCGCAGCCTGCCGGTTCGTCGGGTGCTGGCGTCGGCACTCGCGAAAGACCGGGCCGTCGAGGACACCCACGTTCTGATACCGCTGCGAAAACTCCTGCGGGCGCATGGTCCAATGCCGAAGCATCTGACGCCCAATGTCGCGGGTGGTGTTCACCTCGAAGCAGATATTTGCCATCTCGAACGGCGACCAGTGATGGTTTTTGAGCAGATAGCCGATCAGAACATGATCCGGCGAGGATCGTTTCTTCGGATCGCTCGACACCCGGGCGATTTCGACAATCGTCTTCTCCGCGTCAGGTGTGATCCATTTCAGTCCGACGACCGGACGAGCGTCGGTATCCCACATTTCGATTTGCTCTTTGTCAAGCATCGCCGCGCTCCTTCTTGCGGTCGGCCCGGCTTTTGGCGGATGACATCCAGCCCCCGAGGAGTGTCGCGCCGAGGAAGATCAGCACAAGAATATCCCCATCGACGCCAATAATCGCCTCAAAGGCGAGAATCACTGCACCAAGAACGGCGGCTGCAACCAGGATCGCCGCCCAGAGTGCGAGCGTCGTGCCCCAGCCTGTCGTCAGGTCTTTCCACATCACTTTCCACATGAGGTCACTCCTTCTCCTCGTTCAGGCTCTCGCGCAGCATGGGGACGAACCGGCGGAAGTCCTTGTGCATCAGGTCCACGCAGGTCTTCCAGAACCGCATCTTGACGCCGCGCCGGACAACCAGCAGCGCAAGGAAATACGGCACCGCCTTCATCAGAAGGAAGAGAACGGTCTGGTCCTCCACATCCTCTCCGACTTTCCCGCGCACCTCTGCGGCTGCTGCCATTGTGACCCGATGAACGGCCCCGTCGCGAATCATCGCATCCAGCGTCGTTGTCGCATCTTTGAAATCTTGCTCTTGCATCGCCTTCTCCTTTGTTCGTGCTGATCGGCCTACAGTCGATCTGAATGGGTATTCCCTCGATCGAGGGTCAGGGCTCCTGAGCCGATCAGCGATCCTCCCGAGCTACTTCGAACCCTTTTTCACCCGGGAGGTTTCTCTTCTCATCCGCAGGCCGAGTGGCCGCAGTCTTTGCAAACCGAGCACCCTGCTTCCTTGACGAAGTTTGCCGAGTTGCATTTCGGACAAAGCGCGTTCGGAACAGGCACCGCCTCGACGGGTTGCTCTGGCTTCGGCAGGTCCAGCGACCCTTGTGGATCGAGATAGCCGATCTCGTGCATGTGGGTTTCGATCACGCTGCCGATAGCCGCGAGGATCGACGGGACGTAGCGTCCGCCCTGCCATGCGCCGCCGCGCGGGTCGAACACCGCCTTGAGTTCCTCGACAACGAAAGTGCTGTCGTGCGGGCGGCGGAAGACGGCAGAGATCATCCGCGTCAACGCGACCGTCCAGGCGTAGTGCTCCATGTTCTTCGAGTTGATGAAAATCTCGAAGGGGCGGCGCAGCCCGTTCTCCTCGATGTCGGAGATCGTGACGTAGATCGCGTGATCGCTCTGCGGCCAGTTCAGCTTGTAGGTCCGCCCGGGGAGTGCCTCGGGGCGTTTCGTCGCCATATCGGGGACCGGAGTGGGCTTCTTCTCTTCCTCGACGCTGAGCACCGAGCCTGTGACATCGTTCGGGCGGTAGGTGGTGCATCCCTTGCAGCCGCTCCGATACGCCAGCGCGTAGACTTCCTTGAAGTCCTCGAAGGAGATGTCCTCCGGCAGGTTGATCGTCTTCGAGATCGACGAATCCACCCATTTCTGCACCGCAGCCTGCATCCGAACATGCTCTTCGGGTTTCAGCGTCTGCGCGGTCACGAAATAGTCCGGGAGCGCCACATCGACGTTTGCTGACTCAGGATAGTCGGTGATCGCCGCAGAACCAGAGCCGTCACGGTGAAGTTGCTCGTAGAGAGCCACCGCGTAGTCCACAACGCGCTGTTCGGTGCGCGACCCCCGGGTATAGGCGGTCGCGAAGATCGGTTCGATCCCGGAAGATACGTTCCCTGCGTAGAGGGAGATCGTGCCGGTCGGTGCCACCGAAGTCAGAAGCGCGTTGCGCAGCCCATGGGCGATGATGCGCCCTTTGATGCTGTCCGGTAGGCGGGAAGCATGTGTGCCGTCTTGCAGCAGCTTCTCGGCGTCGAAAGTCGGGAATGATCCCTTCTCTTCGGCGAGCTTCGTGGACGCCATGTAGGCGGCGTGGTCGATGATCTGCATCCACCGCTCGGCGCGTTTGGCTGCCTCTTCGGACCCGTAGCGAATCTGGCACATCGCGAGCGCATCAGCGAGACCTGTTACCCCGAGTCCGAGTTGCCGGTCGTCCTTGGCTTTCTGGCGCTGGGCTTCGAGCGGGAAGCCTCCCACGTCCACCACGTTGTCCATCATGCGGATGGCCGTTGCGACAAGTGAGGTCAGCAGCTTCTCGTCGATCCCGGCCTGCGCCGTGAACGGATTTTCGACAAGGGCCGCTAGGTTGATCGACCCAAGCAGGCAGGACGCATACGGACCCATCGGCTTTTCGCCGCAGTTCCCTGTGTAGGCCCACTCAGAGGGGAAAACGTGTTGGTCGTGGTCAACGGCAATGTCCCAGACACGGGCTCGCCCAACCGGCTTTACCGACTGCACGACTTGGTGCGTGGAGGAAACGTGATCGCGAGCGTCATTGTTGACGAAACTTGCCAAGGCAGCACGTTTTCGATCACACCAGATCGTGAATATCTTGTTGAACCTTTTCAAAGACCCGAACGTGATGACCAAATCGGTTCGGAAGAACTCGCCGTTCTGACTTTCTCGGAAGGTGCAGTTGACCCCATGGAAAGAAAGTAGGACTCCGACTTCTCGAATGAGTTCTTTAGTTTTGGAAGTCAGAACCAAGCATCGGTTCTGAGTGTGGACGTGCCCGTCAGAACCGAACAAACCGGCGATCAGACCAGTGATAAAATCGTCGTTAGACTCCCACGCAGTCTTCGGTAGATGGGTCTTCGTGCCGAACTGGGACAGCCCTAGGCGGTCGATAACCGCTCGAACGTCTTTGTCGCGGCACAGTTGGACCTGGAACTCAGACTCCCTTTCACTGAAATTGCAGTCCAGATACGAACACAAAAAATCCCGGATGTCTGTGTCTTCCTTGTTCACACTTACACTAAGGTAAGCCCGACCATCGTCTGAACGCTCGCCATAGCTTCCGTCCCCCAAGATCAGCCCACAGGCAACGCCATCAACGTAGCTCAACTCTCCGTTCTTGAGGCCCAAAGGCTCGTTGAGGCACAGGGGGACACGATCACCTGACCTCAGATCGGACGTATCCGATTTCAGGTAGCGGCCATTGGTCTCTACCGGCCAGCGGTGCTCAGGGGTGCATCGAACGGTTTTCCCCCCGCCAAAGTCGATCTCAACAACCTCAGCGTCTTCCGACGACAAAAAACACCGAGCCGGAGCCCATGACCCATCGAGGCTTTTGACCTCAAAGCTCTGGTTCTCCAAAGTTTCGATAGGAAAAATTCCGTCGCGAGTATGGACCATCGTCCCCGCAGGCATCGACGGGTTGGTCGTCGCGATGGTTTCGAGATAGCGGATGTTGTGATCGTCGTTCACCCGGTCGATGAAGATCACACCAGGCTCGGCGTAATCGTAGGTCGAACGCATGATCTTGTCCCAGAGATCGCGGGCCTTGACGACGCGGTGAACGTAGGCCCCGCTCCCCTTCCGGCGTTTTGCCGTGCCGGGCTTCGCAGGAGCTTTTTCGTGGACGAGACGCCAGTCCGCGTCGGCCTCGACCGCCCGCATGAATTCGTCCGTCACGAGAACCGAAAGGTTGAACATGCGCAGACGGGCGCTGTCCTGCTTGGCTTCGATGAAGTCCTCGATGTCAGGGTGATCGCAGCGCATGGTCGCCATCATCGCACCGCGCCGGGAGCCTGCCGACATGATCGTCCGGCACATGGAATCCCAGCAATCCATGAAGCTGAGAGGACCGGAAGCATCGGCATCCACGCCTTTCACCAAAGACCCTTTGGGCCGGATGGTGGAAAAGTCGTAGCCGATCCCGCCGCCTTGCTGCATGGTGAGCGCGGCTTCCTTGAGCATCTCGAAAATGCCGTCCATGCTGTCGGGAATCGTGCCCATGGTGAAGCAGTTGCTCAGCGTCACACGGCGACCCGTTCCGGCTCCGGCCACGATCCGGCCAGCAGGCAGGAACTTGAAGCCTTCGAGCGCCTGGTAGAACTGCTTTGCCCAGTTTTCGCGATGCGCTTCGGGTTCGGCTTCGGAGAGCGCCCAGGCAATCCGCCACCATGTATCCTGAACAGTCTCGTCAACAACCTTGCCGTTGGCGCGGACGAGCCGGTATTTCTTCTTCCAGATTTCCTCGGAGATCGGAGCGGCGAACTGCGTCATGCCTGTCCTCCTGTGCTCGGGGAACGGAAGAACCCGGCGAGGAACCCGAGGCCCGCTCCGATCTGCCACATCGCAAGATAGGACGTGTCCGCGCCGAGCGCCCCGAGGAACCCCCGGATCGTCTGCTCGAAGAAGAGACCGGCCACGAAGCCGGTGACGGCCCCGAAGATCGTGCTGAGCAGCACCGTGAAGAAGAGAAGAGCCACAGCCTCGAAGGCCGCTCCGGCTCCGGTGAGAATGGCAGGCATAAACCCTGCCGCAAAATCGTTGCGCATAGTTATTCCTTTTCTGACAGGCGCTCGGGTAAGCCTGCTTTAGGTTTTCATCTTGTTGAGGTTCAGCGCGGG
>PDWI01001598.1_pt1 | contig 35555 bp, 32 predicted proteins | sample 1430891 | NCBI WGS metagenome assembly PDWI01 (sample SAMN01162508, study PRJNA174530) | Oral metagenome, whole genome shotgun sequencing project. | biome: Marine environment; feature: Marine mammal; material: Swab sample of the gingival sulcus; isolation source: swab sample of gingival sulcus... | reverse complement strand
CAACCGCCAGACCCTTACGGACAACCTGCGCTTTGAATCCCTGGGCCTGGATCTTCTGTCCCACATCCTGACCCTGAAAGATTCTTTGGCAAGTTCTTATATGGAGAGAAGCAGAAGAATCAGGGGTGCTGTGGATGAGGCCGTGGATATTTTGCGCCGGAAGTGGAATGATCCGCCCTCCATTTCCGACCTCTTTTGCGCCGGAAGTGGAATGATCCGCCCTCCATTTCCGACCTTGCCCGGCAGGTCGGGATCAATGAATGCTACCTGAAAAAGGAATTTCGCCGGCAGATGGGCATGTCCATTGGCGGGTATATCAGGGAACAGCGCATGAAAAAAGCCCTGGAACTCATCGAAACAGGGCAATATTCCATTCTGAAAACAGCCCTTTTTGTGGGGTATTCCAACCCCAGTTATTTCAGCACCGCATTCAGGAAATTTTACGGGCATCTTCCCTCATATTATCTGCCAAGAGCCGGAAAAACTTAAGAGTGCGAGGCTTGGCAGACAACTCAATAAAAAACCGATGGTGTTCTAAAACTGGATATTTTATAAAATCGGTGTTATTATGGTAGTTATTCAGGAGTAAAAAAAATATTTTCGGAGGAATATTGCGATGGCACTGGTTCCGGTCCGCTGCCCGCGATGTGGCTGTGAGAAGATGGATATCTTCAGATTCAGAACACTGCCAAATGGCATATCATCAAGCTGCAGAACAAGGAAGTCATGGCCAGACTGGCCCACAGCCTGACCCGCATCAGCGTGGATATTGACGGGCCGCCCTTTCTTCAAAACGATGGGGCTGTCATCCCGCCGGGGGATATCGGGTCCGGATATCGGGTCCGGGCCCAGGGACGGTTTCCCACCCAATTGATGACCGTGATCGGTTTTTTAAAATGCGTGGCCTTCCGGTAAAGATCGCTGACGCCCTGCATGATGTCCGCCATTTCCGGCGCGTTCGCCGCCTTGATGCGAATCCAGATTTCGCCTTCCGGCGGCGTCATCCGTGTGGAATGGATCGGAGAATCGGCCGTCTCCACCGTGTGCAGGGGAAAACGCGACATGGCCTCGCGTTCAAATTTCTGGTTCCGCTCGAATCGGGAAGGCGCCGCAGATGAGGTGGTCGGGGGCGTTTTCCTGTCCTGCGCGTCATTCCCGGCTGAAATCTTTTCCGCGCTCGCGTTGCCGGTTGAAGATTTTCTTGTCAGGGGGTTGTCCGGCGCGGCGGGAGAGTCCTTTGACGCATCCGGTTCATTCGGGGAATGTCCGGAGATCAGGGCCGAAGATGTTGGGAAAGATTCCGGTGAAAGATACCAGATCAGGCCGATCCAGGTCTTCCATGGGAATCGTGCTGTTATAAGTGGGATAATGCCAGATTTCTTCGCCGGTCAATTCCGCCGCATCCGTCGCCATGGGCCACCACATGCCGGACATAACTTTCTCCGGATCCAGGAAATCGCCGTCCTGATACTGATCCTGATATTCAGATGATAAAAAGCCGGGATGTCTGCGCTGGCCCCCCCACAAATAATAGGCACCCTGCACGCGCTCATCCGCCGCCATAAGGGCCAGGGTAATATCGGACACAAAATTCTCTTTTGCGAACGGCCCGGTTCCCACGTCCTCGCTGTCATACCGGTATCCCCAGGCATATGAATCCGTTTCCGCGCCGTCGTTAAAATCAATGACAAAGCCGATTTCTTTTTCGCCCTCGCCAAACCAGAAGTCGATATCGCTGTGGGTCAGGGCAAGGCTCACGCCGGGGGCCGCCACCAGCATGGAGAGGATGACGGCGAACAGAATAAATGGTCTTGACTGCATGTGATACTCCTTTCGACAAACAACAGTAAACAGCAAGACTGCGGCAAACCGCTGCTTGCCGGGGCCGCGCCCTGTGTGCGGTCCGGCGAGAACAAAACGCCCGGCACCACCGGAAAAAAGCGCTCCGGGCGGGGTTTCATGGGGAATTGACGCCGGCAAAGAGATTCAGGGAGCCTCTTTGCACATAAAAGAGAATATGTCTGGCGTCGCGCAGGCGTTTGGCCGCTTCCTTATAGTCGTTCCAGTCCGCCACGGGCTCGCCGTTGATTTCAAGAATGACGTCTCCTTTTCTGAGATCGGAACGATCCGCCGGTGTATAGGGCTCGATGGCGATGATTTCGAGGGCCCTTTTTCCGTCACCCCGCACCTGAATGCCGAGCCAGTGCGACGAGCGGGGAACGGAGATGGAACTGATCAGTTCCCGGCGTGGATATTCTTCGGGAACGACATCCAGCACCAGGGGTTCGCCTGCGCGAATCGCCGAGATGCGGACGGGGACGCCCGGCGTTGAATCGGCCACGGCCATTTTAAAGGCGCTCATGCTTTTTACCCTTTCTCCGGCGTATGAAACGATGACATCGCCTTTCCGGACGCCGGCCTTTCCCGCCGGTCCGTTGTCAGACACCCGCGCCACAAGAACGCCCCCAAGATCTTTCAGTCTCATGGCCCGGCGGATGTCATCGGTTACGGCCTGGGGATACAGGCCGAGATACGCCCGCACCACCCGGCCGTGGCGAATCAGGTCGTCGGCGATCCGGCGCGCCAGATTCGAAGGGATGGCAAAGCCGATGCCGATGTTCAGGCGCACGGGCGAAAAAATGGCGGAGTTCACGCCGATCACCTCTCCGTGAATATCGAACAGGGGGCCCCCGCTGCTGCCGCCGTTGATGGGCGCATCAATCTGGAGATAATCCTGATACAGCGGCGTGTCTTCATTGGCGCCGAACTCAAGGCGGGACCGGTGTTTCGCGCTGATGATGCCGGCTGTCACGGTTTGCTCGTGAACATTGAGAAGATCCCCGTTTTTCATGATCGGCAGCGGATTGCCGATGGCCACGGCCCAGTCGCCCACGGCCACGGCTTCGGAGTCTCCAAAGCGGACCGCCTTCACCGGACGATCGGCTTCAATGGAAAGCACGGCCAGATCGGTTTTGGGATCTGTTCCCACCACCTCCGCAGTCCACCGGGTCCGGTCCGCCAGGGTTGCCTCCAGTGTTTTTGCCGATCCGATGACATGGTGGTTGGTAAGGATATAGGCGCGTTTTCCGGTGGTCCGGAAAATGAAACCGGAGCCCGCGCCGGGAAATTTGCGCTTTTCACGGATGTGATACAAAGATCCGGATCGCTCGGTTTCATGCACGCCGGAGATATAGACCACGCTGTCCCCCACTTCCCGCGCCACCGCCGCAAACGGGCTTTTCACCCCCGCGTTCAGGCGTGGACGGGCGCCCGCCTCACCCCTGCCGCCCCAACCGGATGACGCCGGAAAGAGGACCATCGGTCCGAGAATCACAAAAACACCGATCGCGGAAAGAAAAGAACCGGTCCTGAAAATGGATGGCCGACTGACTGATATTCGCCTGAAAAATGATCTCATAGCCTCTGTCCGTCTGAATGGTCATTCAAATCGCGCCTTGTATTTCGCATAGGTGCTTTCCACCACCGCCCCGGCCGTTCCCCCGGGCGGCGGCGGCGGAAGGGGCGCATCGGGAAAGGCCCGCTGAACGCGGGATATGGCTTCAACGGAGCGTCCGAAATCTTCCGACAAATGATCCGGTGCCGCGCAGGACGTCAGAACGACGGCGATGAAACCGCCGGCCAGCGCCCCTGCCCACGCTCCCGCCAGGGTTCCTGCCCGTGTTCTTGCCCATGCGATTATCGGCGCGGCCGCCGTCCGGCTGTTTCGGGCCGCAATGCCGGCCGCCTTGTCCAAACGCCGGACGGGCGGCTTTGGGAATCGCAATGACTTCATTTTTCCAGTCCTCTTTTTTCTTTCGTTTTCATGGTCATCCGGTTCAGGGCCGTCTGACTTTAAGGCCAGCCAAGGCGAATGCTGTCCACGGGGCCGAAATCACCCATGAACCGAATGCTGCTGGGGCGATAGAAAACGGCGTCTATTTCGATGTTCCGGGCATGAACGCGAAGATAAAAATCGCCGACGCTGCCCTGGGTGTGCATTTTGAAATTGCCGGGCATTTTCAAAATGGCGCCGGCCGGTTCCGTGAGCTTGCGGCCCGCGTATCGGGTGTACCAGAGCGACTGGGCCCCATCGACCTTGTCGCAGTAAATAAAGACCAGCCCGTCGTTTCCGTGACCGGGATAATCGCCGATGGTGGTGATTATATGGTACGGCCCGCTCGGAGGAATCGGATAGGTGGAAAACGCGGCGTCCCGGGCCGCCAGAGTGAAATGATACACTGTCCGATGGCCTTCTCCAGGAATTTTACTATCGTTCCAGACGCGAAGAATGGGGTCGTCACCGGCACCATCGAAATCAAAAAAATAAACGCGCCCCTGATGATCTCCATCCGCCGGCAGAAAAAAATAATTATTGGTGTCGCCCTGCCAGGTGGAGTAAAACATTTTTTTATAATAATTGGGCGGCGAACAATCGTCCGCCGTCCAATCGCCGGGCCAGGAGGCGCAATCATAAATACGCCCGTTGGCAGCGGCCCGGTCCCGCAGTCTGTTCCAGTCGATGTCGGGCGGGACGGGCGTTTCCGTCGGGGAAAACACGCTAACGCTGCCGCCGTTGGTCACCGTTGCGTCGGTTTCCACCCAGGAGCGATCAAATTCTTCGCTGCCTTGAAAGTCCACCGGTCCTTTGGACGACAGAATGCAGTCCCGGTATTTATTGTAACCGGGCTTCCATTTCTTCTTCAGCGAAATCCCCTCGTCGCCGAAAGACATAAACGTGGTTCTTTTTCCATAGGCGACCGCTTTGGCCGAAACGGATTCGGCGGCGTTTCCGGATGGCAGAACAGGGGAAAACATCGTGCCCACATTCGTTGTCATCGACACCCGGACCGCGTTGTTGGAGAGGTTGATGTCGTCGTGAACCGGGGTGGTGTCATCCGGGTCCGGGGTGAACACGGGGGACGAAACGGAAGCATCGTAATAGCCGATCTCAACGGTCAGGGCGGCGGCGTTCGGCACGCCGTTGGCCTTTGCGATATTGGCCGCATATGCCTTGCAGGCGGCGGCGGATTCATGAAGATACCGTGCGCCGGCCAGGGCGCCGGCTTCCACCGCGTTTTGAAATTTGTCTTTTTCCGAATACAGATACCCCCCGTCCACCACCAGAGATGCAATGCCCAGCAGAAGCAGCAGGGAAACCGCCATGATGATCGCGATATTTCCCCCTGCCTCAGGGCGCGGAGACCGGGCGGACTTCTTCTGATCGTTCATGCGGCGCTCCTTTCATGCCTGGCTTTTGATCTGTTTTCTGATTTATTTCCTGATTTATTTTCAGGCCTGCTTCCTGATCCGGGCCCGGATTCATTTCCGCCGCGGGCCGTAAAAGAGGACCGTATCCCATCCCCGCCCCGGCCCGCAGGCGGCGAATGCAGGCCAGATTTTCACCGGCGGATCGTTCGCCGCCGCCGGCCCGAAAGGCGGCCAGGGCCTCTTCCTCCCGGCCGGACAAGGCCAGGGCCAGGCCGAGGTTGTTCCAGGCCCGCCGGAATCGCGGCGCCAGAGAAAGGGCCTTGCGCAGCTGGCGGATCGCCTCCCCTGTCCGGCGAAGGCTCAGGAGAGACACGGCCAGATTATTGCGGATAAGGGCCGAAGCCGGCGCCATCTGGCGCGCCGTTTCGTACAGACGCACGGCGGCGGCGGCGTCTCCCCGCCGAAAGGAGATCATGGCAAGGCCGGACAGGGCGCAGGCCGCGTCGGGAAAACGGTCGCGGGCGGCCCCGAAGACGGCCGCGGCTGTTTCCGTGTCGCCCCTGGCGGCGAGGCAGCGTCCTTTCAGGCAGCGCAGGCGCACGTTGTCCACGCCCTCCGCGACGGCCAGTTCCATGTGCGCCAGAGCGGCGTCATAAAAACCCCGCGCTAGAAGCGCCCTGGCCAGAGATTCGCTTTCCAGGGCCGCGTCCCGGGCGCGGTTCTCTGCAGATGCGCCGTCAATTTCCCCGGCAAGAGACCCGTCGGATAAAACCGGCCCGGAAACCGCGCGGGCCCGCAGCCGCCGCGCCAGTTCGCCGGAGGTGTCCGGCCCGGATGAAAATCCGCCCCCCCCGCAGGCGCACAGAAAGAAGCACAGGCCCAAACAGGCCAGAGACCGGATAAGCCCGCACGGAAGACAGGCAGGCGCAGAGCGGGCCGGCGGAAAAGACGCATGTGTCACGCTCCTGTTCTCCTATTCCAGAAAATGCCGGGACAGGTTCACCACCGCAGGCCCCAGCACAATGATCATCAACGCCGGCAGAATCAGCCCGATCAGGGGCAATACAAGTTTGGGCGCGATTTTGGCGGCCTTTTCCTCGGCCAGTTGCTGCCGTTTGGTCCGCATGCCGCCCGCGTGGACGTCCAGGGCGGAAATGATGTCCGTGCCGAAGCGCAGGGATTGCAGCATCACGTCCACAACCCCGCGCAGGGGATCGGAGCCGTTCCGGTCTTTCAGGTGTTCCAGGCCCTGCCGCCGGGAGAGGCCGCCCCTTGTTTCAAAAAAATACAGGGCGAATTCCCGGCTCAGGATGGGCGCGAGGCCTTCCAGTTCCCGGCTGACCCGCAGCAGGGCCGCCTCAAACCCCAGACCGGCCTCCAGACAGACCATCAGCATGTCAAGGGTGTCCGGCAGCTCCCGGAAGATGCGCTGATGGCGGATCTCCACCTGCCGGCGCAGCCATATGCCCGGAGAACGGACCACAAAAAACGCCGCAATCGCCGCGCCGCCCATGTGCAGGGGATGAGGAGCGGGTGTCAGAAACAGCCACGCGCCGACCCCGGCCGCGCACAAAAGGACCGCGCCCGCCCGGAGGCCGCCGTACACATACAGGGCCGATGGATCCCTGAAACCGGCCCACATCAATTGACGGCGGATCTTTTCGATTTCGGCCTCGCTGCCGGGGGCGAAGTATTTCCAGACGCGGCGCGACAGATGGCGGGCCATTATTTTGAACGACCCGCCGCCGCCCGGCCGGCTGATGCCGAGGCGGCGTTTCAGGCGACGTCGCTCCTGCTCCGATTCCCAGGCAAACCAGGCATAAAGCAGGCCCAGAAATACGACGATGAAAACGCATTCCGGCAGATAGCGGAGCCAGACGGAATTCATATGTCCACCTTTGACATGATCCGCATGACCAGAAGCCCGGCGACATCCAGCGCCAGGGCCAGAAACAGAAGGCGCCTGAGCAGCGGGTCCGTGAAAAAGGCCGCCATATACGCCGGGTTCAGGGTCAGATTCAGCGCGGCGTATCCCACCGGAAGAAAGGCAAGCATCAGCCCGCTGAGGCGTCCTTCGGCCGTCAGGGAACGGATCTGCCCTTCAAACCGGAAACGGGCGCGGATGGTGCGGCTCAGATTGTCCAGAATGCGGGTGAGATTCCCCCCGGTTTCCCGCTGGATCACCAGGGCCGCCCGGAAAAAGCGCACGTCCGGCATGTCGGGAAACCGGCGGGCAAAATGATCCACCGCCTCGGAAAAGGACAGACCCAGGGCGATCTCCTCGTGCATGAGGCGAAACTCCGTTTTTGCGGGCACGGGAAACTGGACCGCGATACCGGCAAAGGCGCGGTCAATGGATTGCCCCGCCTTGAGGGCGCGGACAATGAAATCAATGGCTTCGGGAAACTGCTCCCCGAACTGAACGTCCCTTCTGCGCCGCCGGCGGCGCAGAATCGCCGGGGGAACGAACGCTCCCCCGATGGAAAGGGAAAGGCCGGGCAGAAATTCGCCGAACACCACCAGGCCCGCAATCAGGCCGGCCAGAGCGGAGATGGTGAGAAGCAGGAAAAATTGTTCCACACGCAGATTGACGCCGCTTCTCGAAATCAGCTCTTCCATTCCGGCGACATCCAGAAACGTGGCGATCAGGCGCTCGGCCTGAATTTCCCGTTTTCGCAGCCGGAGTTCCGCCTTTCCCGCGCCGCCGTTTTTCATCGGCGGAGACAGACGGCGGAGCAGTTCCCTGCGCCGGGCCGCCTTTTTGTCCGCGCAGTAAAAATAAACGCCCAAAGCGAACAGAAACAGGCCGGTGAGCAAAAACGGAAAGGCTGCGCTCACAGCGGATCACCCGATTTCATGCCGGAAATCAAAAACGGCGGGATCAACAGGCGCCCCGTGCCGGCGCATATGATCCTGAAAACGGGACGGCGTTCCCGTACTCTGGAACACGCCGGAAATGCGGCCCTCCCGGTCCATATCCGTCTGCTCAAACAGAAAGATCTCCTGAAGAGACGCGCTGTCTCCCTGCATTCCCGCAAGTTCCGAGACCGAAACCAGGCGGCGGCGGCCGTCGGACAGGCGGGCCAGCTGCACGATCAGATGGACGGCGTTGGCCACCAGGGTGCGAATCGCCCGTTCGGAAAGGGCGAATCCCCCCATGCCCACCATCACCTCCAGCCGCGTGAGCGCGTCTCGGGGGGAATTGGCGTGAACCGTGCTCATGGAGCCGGGATGCCCCGTGTTCATGGCCTGAAGCATGTCCAGGGTCTCGGCGCCCCGCACCTCTCCCACAATGATGCGGTCCGGTCTCATTCGCAGGCTGTTGCGCACCAGATCCCGCAGGGTGACCTCGCCTTTTCCCTCAATGTTCGGAGGCCGCGATTCCAGGCGCAAGACATGATGCCGCCGCAGCTGCAGCTCCGCGCTGTCTTCAATGGTGATGGTCCGCTCGGACGGCGAAATAAAGCCGGACAGAATGTTCAGCATGGTCGTCTTGCCGCTGCCGGTGCCGCCGGAAATCAGGATATTGAGCCGGGACCGGATCGCGGCCTTGAGGAAATCCATGATTTCCGGCGTAACGCTTTCAGAGGCCAGCAGATCCTCCAGACCGGGCGGCCGGACCCCGAATTTGCGGATGGACAGGGCCGGGCCGTCAATGGCCAGGGGCGGAATCACGGCGTTCACGCGGGAGCCGTCCGCCAGACGCGCGTCCACCATGGGGGATGATTCGTCGATCCGGCGTCCGACGCCGGCGACAATGCGGTCAATGATCTGCATCAGGTGTTCATTGTCCCGGAAGCGGACCGGCGCGGCTTCAAGGCGGCCGTTTCGTTCCACAAAGATTTCCTTGTAATGATTCACCAGAATATCCTGCACCGTATCGTCGCGTATCAGCGGCTCAATTGGACCCAATCCCTTGATTTCGTTTATGATATCCTGCGTCAGACCGGCCTGTTCCCGCGTGTTGAGCGGCACCCCCTCGCTGTCGCTCACCTCGGTGATCAGCTCCCGAAGCCATTCGGCGAGGGTGGCGTCCGACACTTCATCAATGGCGCTCATATCGGTCATGTCCACCAGGCGGGAATGCACAAGGGATTTGATGCGATGCCAGGTGTCTGTTTCCACCTGACCGGCGGATGCAGCGGGGTCCGCCGGCGGATGCCATGCCATGCCCAGCTTTTCGGAAAGTTTCATGGATCTGTTTCCTGCTGCGGCGTCATCTGAGGATCTTCGGGACAAATTTCGCCGTCAGGGATTTCCATTTGTCCCGCAGCCGCGTCCGGCCGCTCCGGAAGGCCGGCGGGGAAACGCCGGCCAGGCGCCGGGCCAGGCGGTCGATGTCTCCGGCGACCGCAGTCTCGGCGTAATCTTCGCTGAGAAGGCGGCCGTTGCGGGCCGCCGCATTGGCCGAGATGAAATCGTTGTGAACAGCGGCAAACACCTCCTGCTCGCAAGCCGCCTGCACGTCGTCTTCGGAAATATCGTTTTTGGGGGAAAACCGGTTGATCAGAAGATCCACTTTCTTTTCTCCGGAAAACCCGATTTCCCGGAACAGGCGCAGATTACCCGCCGCGTTCCGTACGGCGGGAACGGTTTGCTGGGTCACCAGAATAATCCTGTCGGCGTCATCAACGACCGGGGTGGTGGTCTCCTGAAAATCAAGGGGAAGATCCATGATGATCCAGTCCATCCACTCGCGCAGCGCCGTTGTCATGCGGCGCATGTCTGCGGCCCGGATGCGCGCGGCCCCTTCCACGTCGGAAGGGGCGAACAAAACGTAGAATCCGTTGGCGTGACGATGAAGGGCGGAGAAGAGAAAATCGCCGTCCAGCCGGGGAAGATCCTTGCGCAGATCTTCAAGGGAATACCCGTCTTCAACGTCCAGAAACACGGAGATATCGCCGCCCCGCAGCTTGCCGTCCACCAGCAGCACATTCCCGCCGGTCACGGCGTGAAGGCGGTCCGCCAGATTGAGCGCGATGGTGGTGACCCCCTGGCCCCCTTTTCCGCTGGTGACCGCCACCAGTTCTCCGGCGGCGGACTGCTCCCGGACGAGAACCCGGCGCAGGGCCTCGTCAATGCGGTGTTCGCCGGAAAACGGGGACAGGAGATAATCCGCGCCGCCGGCCCTGTAAAACGCCAGAATCCGATCCGGATGATTGTCGTCGGAGAGCCCGATAATCGGAACACCCGGCGCGAGAACGGCGAGGCGGCGGCACATGCCGGCGGCCTCTTCACCGTTCTGGCGCACGTCCATGAGGATGATGTCTGCCGTGCGCAGGCCCGCTTCATGGCGTCGGTCCCCCCCGCTGCTGGACGGCAGGGGAACGGAGACGATATCCGCCTCGTCCTGAATCCATTCCCGCACCAGGGTGGCAAACGCCTCGTCCGGACCCGCCAGAAACGCGACCGGGCGGGCCGGTCTTCGGGGCCTGTCCGCCGGATTGCCGGCCGGAGTTCTCAGGGAGCCTCCCTTTCCAATCATGGCTCCAGCCCGATCGGTCCGTGAAACCGCGTCTGTTCCTCATCCGCGTTTTCCCCTTCCGACGGCGAAGCGCTGCCGCCGATGCCATGCCGGGACATGCCGGACCGCTTCCCGCCGGACGGGTTCCAGTCGTATGAATTCGCGCCGTACTGGTTCATAAAGATGAACTCCAGATCGCTCTGGTTCCATCGCAGACGATCCCCGGGCAGAGGGGGCATTTCTCCCGCCTCCAGAGGGTGGACCAGATGCGGCGTCACCACGATCACCAGCTCGGTTTCATTTTTGCGGAACTGCTTGCTGCGAAACAGGGAACCCAGTATCGGCAGATCGCCGAGAAGCGGAATTTTATCCACCACCGAGGCCAGATTATCTTTCAGGAGCCCGGCAATGGCAAAACTCTGGCCGTCGCGCAGTTCAAGGGAGGTGCGGGCCTCCCGCGTACTCACCCCCGGAACCGTGGTGCCGGCGGCCCCCACAGTGGTGGTGTAATCAATATCGCTCACCCTGGTCAGCACATCAAGATAGACCGTTTTCCGGCGGATGACCACGGGTGAAAACGCCAGCTTCACCCCGTATTCCTTATAATCAACGCTCACGCTGCCATCGTCCATGACCGGAACGGGAAATTCACCGCCCACCATGAATTCCGCCTTGCGGCCGCTGAAGGCGGTCAGGCTGGGGCGGGCCAGTATCCGGGCGAGATTGCGGGTTTCCAGCAGATCAAGCATGGTGAGAAGATCGCCGTCCAGACAGCCAAGAACCAGGGCCAGGCCCTTGCCCGCAACGCTTCCGGCCACGGCGTCGCTGAAGCTCCGGATCACGCCGCTGTCGCCTGCGTATTCTTCTCCGCCGGAATCGGTGTTTCCGTTTCTGATTCCCGTGTTGCTCCCGGTCAAATCGCCCTGCCCGGCCAGCAGATCGCCCCGCCGATAGGAGCGCCGGTACATCCAGCGAAGCCCCATTCGTTTGAGATTGGACCGGGAAACCTCCGCGATGCGCACGTCGATCTGCACCTGCCGGGGGCCGGATACGCGCAGAGAATTCCATATGGCGGCTCTGGGAACAAAGCCCTTCAGAACGGACATCAGGCGGTCCTGGGTTTCGGCGTCGGGGATGTCGCCGGTCACCAGAAGACCGCCCCCGGTCTCGGGCGAGGCCGTGGGAACGGCCTGAAGCTGAATCGCAATATCGGGGAACAGGGAATCGACCATGCGCCGTATCAGCGAAACATCAATTTCAACCGTCACCTCGTAAACGCGGATCCCGCCGTCCTTGTACCAGAGGATCAGATTGGTGCGTCCCGGCCTGACACCCTTGATCAGGATGGATTCCGGCGTCAGGGCCCGCACACGCGCCACCGCGTCTTCTCCCACGACGATCCGCCCCACTGGAGACGCGGCGTCCAGCACAAAGGATTTGTCCACCGTCAGCTTCAGCGGCGTCGGCGTCCCGGCCTCCGCCATCATATCCGTCGCAGCCCTCTGTTTTGCCGGAGAAACCTGTTCAAAATCGGTGTTCGTCGTTTCCGCGCACACCGTATTCATGTTCGTATCCTTTTCCATTATTTCGACCGCTTTCACCGATTCAACCTTCACCGGTCCGGTCCCGCAGCCCGCACCGTCCCCGGCGCAAATGCCGGGTGTAAGAGTGAACAACAGCGCCGCCGCCAGAGCAAGACGCCGGCAAATTCGCGTGCCGTGCCCGCCGGCTACCATTCCCATTGGATCAGGGATCCTTCCATATCGGTTCGGGTTCCGTCGATCACCTCGACGTCCATGCGCAAAACGGGCCGCGCCGCCGTGACCCGAATTTCAAACACATCCATATCGCCCTCAGACGCCGCGCCGTCTTCGTCCCGATACCAGACCATCAGCATGGTGGAGCCGACCGCTCGACCGTGTATCAACATCTCGTTCGGATGAAGCAGCACCACGTCCGCAATCTTCGGTTCGCCGACCGAAATTCGTTTCACCGGCCCCGAAGAACGGTAGGGCCGCGAATGATACTGGGGAATATAGATTTTCATGGTCCCCTCCAGATGAGACCGGGTCAGCGGCTCCATGGACGGATGATACACCGGGCGTCGCACAAAGGCCGCCTCCTCCTCCCACGGGGAGGGCGTCATGGATGGGGCCGGGGCTGGAAGCGGCGCCGGAGAGAGAACCGGGGACAAAGACGGAAACGGGGGAGCAACGGCTTCAAGGCCGTCGCCGGCCGCCGCAACCGCAGAAAAAGACGCGAAAATCAGGACGATCAACAGCGAAGCGCCTTTTTCCCTGATCCGGAATGCCGGGGGCATGATATCATGTTTCATTTTCAGATCTCATCTGCAGGAACGGGGTTTTCATTATTCCCGCTCCCACGCTCTGCACGGGAATGCATACAGCGAGGCACCGTCTTTCATGTCTCGTGCCCGCCCGGGCTCCGGTCCCGCCGGCGGGGCCGGGCCCCGGCTTCTTCTGCGGGAAACCGCTTTCCCTGCCTGTTCATTCCCCGAATGATTTCCACTTCCGTCTCTTCTTCCACGCCGAACAACTCGTCGGCCGAGGCGCCTTCGCGTTCCCGCAAACCGGCCTCCGCCGGCTCGTCTTCGCGCCGCAGAAGAAGGCGCACGTTCGAGGTGTCGGCCAGCACAATCAGGGCTTCCGCGTCTTCGGGATTCGCCAGCAGAGTGACACCCCTGGGCGAAGCGGGCGGCGCCCCGGTCGTATCGGCGGAGGGAAAATCCGTGTCCACCGCCAGCACCTCCAGATTGCGCATCACGATTTTGGAAAATTTGCGCACATCGGTGATGATCGCCTCATCCCGGTTCAGCGCAATCGTGGAGACAAATTCATGGGTGGAAAGAACATCCACCCGGCACCCTGGCCACAGGCGTCCGCAAATGCCGTCTTCATCAATAACCGCGATGGACACGGCGCGCATCCCCGGCGGAATGCCGGCGCACAGCCGCTCAAACCGCTTGCGGGCCGCGTCGGACAGATGCGATTGCGTCGTGGGACCGCGCCACCGCGTGAACAGCATGGCTTCGTCGGATCCGGATTCCATATCGGACGCCGCGCCGGAACCGGGTTCGGACGCCATGCCAGATATCGGAGGCCGCAGGCTCAGGCGAATGCGCTCCGATTCGGCGGCCAGAAGCGGCGGCACATCCCCGGGGCGCAGCGTCAGGGTGACGCGCCGTTTGGCGTTTGCCGCGCGTCCGTCGGACGCCGCCTCCGCCTCCAGAACGCGGACGCCGCGAAGAAGAACCCGCGAGATGCGGGATCCGTCGCTTTCGGAAAGCGGGCTGGAAACCAGCACGTCCACCGCGTCGCCGGGGGCGATCTGGTCCGGCATTCCTGCGTCGGCCGCCAGCAGAAGCGAGACAGCCCTCATGCCTGGCGGAATCCGCCCGGCCGGATTGTCCGTCATGGCGACGCCCGGCGGCAGAAGCTTTGTTTCCGTGATCGGCTCTCCCGCAAGAATGAGTTCGGCCGCCATCCGGCCTGCCGCCTCTTCCGGTCGGGACAAGGCCCCTTCCGGGAGATCCCCGGCCGTCCACGGCAGGGCCGTCGCCAGATCCGCAGACAGGGGAGCGCCCGGCGATATGTCCTTTTTCGCCACCAGCACGGAAGGCCCGTCCGGTGCGGGGGGCGGCTCCTGTTCGCCGATGAGAATATTCATGGCGACAAAGGCCGCGCCCGCTGCCAGAAACAGAAACAGAACGCCGCGTTTCCGGATCATCATGGGGTTCCGGACGACGCGGCCGGCCGGATATTGGCGGAGACAGAATCGCCGTTCGCGTCGCTGACAATCACGACAGCGCTGGCGGCCGGGCTGGCGGCCCGATACACCACGCTGGCTTCGTCAACAGGATCCTCCAGGATCCCCGCGCCCGAAAGACGCCAGGCGTATGGAGCGACACCGCCTTTCACGGAGAATCCCGCCACCTGACCGTCCGTCACTTCAAGGTCGTCCGGCGTGATGGTGAGCGGATCCTTCACCGCCACGGTATGGGTTTTAAATATCAGCGCCAGAGATCCCCGCACCTTGCGGGTGCTCTCTCCGATCAGAACCAGATTTCCAATGACCACCGGCCCGGTGTTTTCCGGGATGAAGCCGTGGGTCACGGCCGTTTCGAGAATAAATTCCGATTTGCCGTCGTCATCAGTGGTCAGGATGGCGGGCAGGGGCAGGGAGTCCCCCAGATGCATCTGTGAAATGCTTGCCGAAGGCAGGTAGGCGTCAATGGTGACGGCCTCGTTCGCCAGGGGCTTACCGCTGCCGTCCGTATGGGTCAGCGTGATCGGCAAAGACCAGTAAATCGTGCCGGGATCCAGATCGCCCCGGTGTTCCCACACGAGCGGACCTTCGGCATCCAGCAGAATGACGCCGAGATCCCGCCGGATGGAAAAAGAGGCGGTGGCGGAGACCCCGGCGCTGGAAACGCCCTCCACCAGAACATTGGTCAGATCTTCGCTTTCGTCGGCCCGAATGCGGGCGTATGCAAAACCGGCCGCGTCGGTGAGATCACCGCCCCCGGTGCTGTCACCAATGGAATCGCCCCGGGCGTCGATGAAATGGGCCGGTCCATGAAGAATGAAAAACCGCGCCGATGCGCCGGAAACCGGCGCACCATCGGCGGCGGTGAGCTGGAACCGGCAGACCACTTCGCCCCCCACATCCGTCTCGTCCGGCGTGATCTCAAGGCGGGCCGTGCGCTCGGAGGCGTTCAGGGCGATGACGGCGCCGCCCGGGGTGCCGTTGGAATCCGTGGCGGTGAGGACAATGCTGCCGCCAGTCCCCGTGTCCGCCCCGTTGTATTGCAGCAGGGCTGCGGCGTTGCCCGCGACCAGGGAAAAATCTCCCGGACGGAGGCCGCCGTTGTAAGCGGCGCGCCATTGATAGACCCCGGAGCCGCCGGTCGCGTCGAACGACAGGCTTTCCGCGATGCCGGGCGTCAGCCGGGCCGCAGAAGGCGACACCTTGACCGGGGCCGCGCTGCCGCCGGATTCGACATGAAGGCAAAGGGTGACGGCGCGGGTTCCGGCGCGGCCCTCTTCGTCTTCGGCTGTCAGCACAAAAGAAGAGATCGCCGCGTCCCCGCCGTCAGCCGGCAGGGAGCCGTGACTTGCGCGGACCCGAAGGAGGAATTCCGTTTCTCCGTCACTATCGGTGAACAGGGTGGCGGGCAGAGATCGATCACCCAGAGAGACCGAGATCAGGGAATCGGCGCGTTGAATCGCATTCAGGCGGACCCGCCGGTCGCCGAGAGGGGCCCCGCTGCCGCCGGTGTGAACCAGGCGGAAGGTCATCTCATATTCCTGAATGCCCGGAGACTGGGCCCCGGCAACGGAAAGGCAGGCGTTTTCAGCGGCGGATTTCAGCTGCAGGCGGCCCAGCCCCCGGCTGATGGTCAGCTCGCCAACGGCATGGCTGCCGGCGCCGCCGTTCCACCCGGCCCGAATCAGGGCCCGGGTCTCGGCGTTGATGGCGTCCGCGCGAACGCGGACACGAGCGCGTCCTTCGGCGTCGGTGATGGCCGAACGTCCTTTTTCCGGCGCGGAAACCGGATCTCCGGTTTCATCCAGCAGCAGGGCCGGCCCCTCGTCGATCCGGAACACGACCGGCTCGCCGACAACCGGCGCACCCCCGGCGTATTGGAGGGAGAGTGTGGCAAGGCTCTCCCCGCCGATATCCACCGTATCCGGGCTCAGGTCCAGCCTGGCGGTATAGGATTCTCCGCCCGTCACGGCGACCACGGTCGCGGCCCCGGCCCCGGCGGCGTCGCCCAGAACCACCCGTATCACGCCGGAGGCGGTGCGGCCGCCTGCGTACCGAAGGGCGGCCGCATCTCCGGAACCGGCAAAGGCGAATTCCGTTCCCGTTAATTCAGGGCCGTATTCCACCTGCCAGACATAGCCGCCCGCGCCGCCGGAAGCGGAAAACGCGATACAGGCTTCGGCGCCGGAAACAAAGCGGCAATCGCCCGGACATCCGGACGAGAGGGAAAGCGCTTCATTGGCGCGGACGATGGGAATGACGCGGGTGACGGAGTGACGGGCCGTATCCGTCAGGCGTATGGAAACGGTTCCGGTGCGGACGCCGCCGCCGAAATAGACAAGGGCGGCGGAATCATTTTCTCCTGAAAACTGAAACTGGCCGCCGCAGATGTCTCCGTCATAGACGGCGGTCCACTCGTAGGCCCCGGAACCCCCGGAAGCGGAAAAGAGGATTCTTCCGGGGACACCCGACGTCAGGAGACATTGCGGGGAGCAATTCGCTTCCAGCGCCAGACCTTCCGCCGGATACGCGATCGTCACCGTGCGGGTGGCGGAGACATCTTTTCCGTCTTTCACCGAAATGGTGATGACGCCGGAAAGGGTGGCCCCTCCGTCATACGTGATGGAAAAGGTTTCCTTTTTTCCCGTCGCGAGAAAACGGGACCGGTCAAGACCGCCGGAAAACGAGCAGGTCCAGTCGTATGATCCCGCGCCGCCGGAGGCCTTCAGGGACGCGGCCCCGGCTTTTCCCACGATGAACTGCTCCTGCGTGTCCTGCGGCGAGAGGACGACCACCTCTTCCCCTTCGGCCGGGCGGTCCACAGACCCGCCGCAACCGGAAAAAAGCAAGAGCGGCAAAAGGAGGAGCAGAAGAAGGGACGGCGGAAAAATATCGCCCGAAAAAAAGCGCCGCAGGAAACAGGCGGACGGAGAACGGGATGTCCGGCAGGGGGTGGTCGGCGTTGTCACGGGCGTCATAGCAGAAGCGCCATGACGCTGATGACAGCAATGACCGTAATGACAGCTGCGACGGGTATGGCTCCGCATGGTCTGGCTCCGCTGGACTGGATTAAAACAGGGGCGGCGGCGGTTGACGGCGCCGGTCGCCGGATTCCGGGGCGCGGCGGATCAACGGCGATTCTTCCGGCAGGGGCATGGGGATCAGGATCTCCCGGCCGCCCCTGTGCAGTTCCACCAGATAGGCGCGCTCTTCAAAGGGTTTAAAAAAACAATGCTTCAGTTCCCGGCCGGCGGTCTCGTCCACCGCGTCGTCGCTCTGGTTCCGGTAAATAAACCGCAGGCGGTTCGTTTCGGCGGCGATGATGATCCGCTCGGCGCGGTCCCCAGGGACGAGCAGGGTCAGGTATCCCGCGATATCGGCCTCTCCGCGGGGGCTGTCTTTCCTTCCTGTGCCGCGGCCCCCGGGTCCATTGCCTTTCTCTTTCCGGTCGCGGCCGGACAGAATCCGTTCGATGGTCCGTTCAAGGGTCTGGTCAATGAGACGATCCGTTATGCGGTCCAGCAGATTCTCCCGCGAGATGTCGGAGGCCGGGGCTTCGGCCGGTCGCGTCACTTCAATGACCGGCAGATTCTGGGAGAGAATCCGGGCGAATTTCCGGGTGTCCAGATAACTGGCCCTGGCGCCGGGCACCAGAGATTCCGCAGCGATGTCTCCCTTTCCGCTGACGATCGCCACGTCCACGCGGCTGCCGGGAACCAGCCATCCGCAAAAGCCGTCCCGCCGGGTGTAGGGGAGGGTCAGGGCACGGATCTCCGGCGTCCGTTCGCCGGGAAGGGCCGCATCAGCAATGGCGGAGAACGCCCCGGTTTCCGCTTTCGGAACCGGGGGGTAGGACGCCTCCCGGCGGGCGGAGACGGATGTGTCGGCGCGATGGCGCAGGACAAACCGCAGCGTTTCCCGATCCGCGACCGCCAGCGCCCGGTTCTGGGCCTCGGTGAGCAGCAGGACGGCGATGCGGTCGCCGCCGCCGGAGCGGAGAACGCCCGGACCGGACCGGGAAGCGTCCACCGCCAGAATCAGGACGTTTTCCGCCGCCATCCGGGCGATATGACGTCTGGGCGCCGTTGACCCCAGACGGCTTGTCAGAAAAAGATCCACCCGGTCGCCAGCGGAGAGCCCGGCATCCTGAGGCTCCAGCGGCACCGCCGCCGCCCGCATCCCCGGCGCGATCCGGCGGGCCGTCCCGCCGGCTCCGACAGGCCCCGGAGGCGCCAGCCGGTATTCGTGAACCGGATCGCCTTTATGGATGGCGATGGCGACGACCCGCCCTTTCACCTGCAAAAGATCCGCAAACATGCCGGGGGGAAGCGTCGTGCCGGGCCAGGGAGTGAGCCGGGCGTTGTTTTCATCAATCCGCTCGCCGGCAGGTATTTCCGTGAGGGCAGTCACAACCATTGCTGCAGGAGGCGGACCAGGAGCGGGACGCAGCCATTTCTCCATCTGCCGGGACATCCAGAAAGCGACGCCCAGAGCGGCCATGATCACCAGCACCCGTTTCATGAGGCGAGCCGTTCCGCCGCTTATTCCGGCAGCGCCATCACTGCGTCAGCGGACAGACAGGAGGGCGTGGGAATAAAGCCGATCAGGGGAGTGTAGGGCCAGTCATGCACCGACAGCGAAAAACGGTCGGGCAGGTTCGCTGCGGCAGCCAGTTCCGAAACCGTGACGCAGGAGTCCAGCCCGGCGGCAAGTCCCGCGTGGGTCAATCCCGCCAGGGCGGCGGTGATCTGTGCGCGGGCCGCAGCCTCCCGTTCGGTGGGGGTGGAGAAGCAGACCGCCGCGCGGGCGCCCTCTGAGACGGCATGGTGAAGAGCGAGCCGCGTTTTCATTACCCAGCCGTACTCAATAACGCCGCAAAGAAGCATGGCCAGCAGAGGCAGCACCAGTGCGAATTCCACGGCGGAAAGCCCGGTTTCATCAGCGGGGAAAGGTAAGTACGGCCGTCGCATGGAGAGACTCCGGAAGAAGGCTGTCAGGAATGAAGCCGACCAGGGGGGTGTAGGGAAGCGCCGCAACCCGCACCGTGACGCGGGCGGGCGCACTGGAAAAAGAGATGTCAATATCCGCATCCTGAAGCGGCGTTCCGCTGAGGGTCTGCACGAGATCGTACAGGGCGCGGGTCCGATCTCTGGCCGCCTGGGCCCGTTTTCCGGCGTCTGCTTCCCGAAGCGCGGCGCGGGCCCCTTCGGCAACGGCGCGGGTCAGCGTGATTTCCTGGGTCATGAGCCATCCGTATTCCAGAACGCCGAAAAAAAGCAGGAGGAACACCGGCAGGACCATGGCAAATTCCACAGCCGAGGCGCCGGATTCATCCCGCCGGATACGGCGTGTCCGCACAGGGCGTTTTATAATGGTGCGTTTCATAACACGGGCCCGTTGAACACCAGAACGCCGTAACCAAAAGCCACGGGAAGCGCGTATGGAATATGCAGGGCGCCCGTTTCGGGCATACGAAAGGAAACGAGATCGAAAAACAGATTGCCGAGGATAACGCACAGGCCGGGCATTCCGCCGTTTCTCGCGATGACGGCCAGGCTCATGACGCCGCCGCAGAGAGCGGCGTATAAAAACACGGTGAAAATTCCGGCCGCGCCGGTCCAGCAGCCAAGAGCCGCCAGCAGCTTGACATCTCCGCCGCCCATGCCGCCCATCAGAAAGGGGATGAAAAAAAGACAGAATCCCGCGCCAAACCCTTTCAGGGAAAACAGGGCGCCCGCCGCAGGCCCCAGTTCCACCGCCGCCAGAAGCAGACCGGCGGCGGCGGCGGGAACAGTGAGCCGGTTGGGGATGCGCCGGTGGCGCACATCCATCCAGACGGCGCAGGAAAGCCATGCCGCGCAAAGGCATTTCGTTTCCATGGCCACGGCGTTTTATTTTTCCAGTTCCGTTTGAATCGCTTCGAATTTATCGTTCACTGCCGTGCCCACTCCCTGAACGGCGGTAATGATGGCCACGGCGATGCCCGCCGCCAGCAAGGCATATTCCACAGCGCTGATGCCGGATTCATCCTGCCAGAATTGCTTCATGATTTTGTACATGATCGTCTCCTCTTCTTTTGCGGGTAAAAAAAATCCCCAATCCCAAAGCGGGATCGGGGATGCCGTATTTCATCCACCAGTCGGCTGACCATGCGCACCTGCGGCCGGAGGCAGTCCATTCTTCCACCGGTTCTTCCTCTGGTTTTTCCTCTGGCCGGGACGTCGGGAAGGGCGTCATCGCCTGCTTGCCGCGCCAAAAAGAGTGCGATACGCACGCGGCAAATAAAAATCCCCGATCCCAAACGGGATCGGGGATGCCGTATTTCATCCGCCGCAACTGAAGAGACACTCTTCCCTATCCACGAGGAACAGCGCAAGCATCACAGGCAGGTCTCCTGGCTTTCGGATCATCCTACTGACCGCGTCTTCCCGTTCCGGCTGCAGCAATATGTAATAAATGTGCAGGAATGGAACAGTGACATGATTGCGGCGTTCGTCCCCGATTTACAGTGGCGGGTCCGCACCGGATTTCCACCGGTTTCCTCTTTTCAATCCCTGTCGGATCAGTTTTCAATCCTGTCGGATCACCTGTGATTTATAAAGAGAAGATTCTGAATAATCGTTTTTCTTCTGTATGTCAAGTTTTTTTTGGGGGGATGCAGGCCTGCCGGAAGCCCTGGAAAAACGGCCGGTCCCCACGATGAATCATACGGGGCTCCGCAAACCGCCGCGTTCATGGAGTGATCCCTGAAACACCTTGAATCCTTGACTTTTCCGCCAAAGCCCATTATTTGTGCAAAGATCTGTCCAGTGAACGGGAAGAACGCAACAAACGGCGGCTGCGGCCGCCCCTGCAACCGCCGCCGCTCATGGCGGACCGGGAGATAAAATGAAGGGTAAGGTGATCGTAGTTGACGATGATCCCAAAATCGGGCGTCTTCTGAAGTTTCGTCTCAGTAAGGCCGGTTATGACGCCCACTATTTCAGCGCCGGAAAAGACGCGCTGGAGAATATCCCTAAAATCAAGCCTCATCTGATCATATCCGATATTGAAATGCCCGTCATGACGGGATACGAATTTTGCGAACATGTGCGCCGCAGTCCGGGCACGGCGTATATCCCGTTCATTTTTCTTTCCGGCCGTACCGACGCCACGGACCAGCTGGAGGGATTTCGCCTGGGCGCGGATGATTATGTGTGCAAACCGGTGAACATTGATTTTCTGCTGGAACGCATGGGCAAGGTGCTGGATCGCTCGGCCAGGGCAAAATCGTTTCAGACACAGGCGGATTTCAGCGGCAATCTTTCCCAGATGTCCTTAAACGACGTGATTCAGATCGTGGAATCAAACCAGAAAACCGGGGAGCTGGAATTCACCACGGGTGAAGGCAAGACCCTGGGCCGCATCCTGTTTCGCCGGGGCAATCTGGTCAAGGCCCAGTTCGGCGTCCTGGAAGGAACCGAGGCCTTTTACGGACTCATGGATGAGGAAGAGGGATTTTTTGAGTTCTTTGCCCGGGATATTGACGAGCCCGAGCAGATCACTATCTCCAATATGGCGGCCCTCCTTCAGGGCAGCCGGCTTATTGACGAAGGCCGCAGCCTGTACGATCTCACGCCGGATCTGGATGTGTTTCTCACCCGTACCGCCGGGGAAGTTCCCCCCATCAGTGAAGACCGGTTCGGAAAGGATTATATCCGCAAAATCATGAAACTGGTGGACCGCCGGGCCACGGTAAGGGAAATCATCAATGGCGGAAAAATGAGCCGCCCCCGGGCCGGCGCCATTCTCGCGGATCTCTTGCGCCATGATATTATCGCCGTACACGAGGCGGAGGCGATATCCGCCGAAACACCGAAAAAACCCCGGAGTGTACTGGAAGGCTGGCTCCTCAAGCTGCTGCATAATGTGGAAAGCCAGAAACTGACCGGCCGTCTGGAAATCGGCAATCGTCCGGAAAAGCAGGTTCTTTTTTTCAAAAACGGCCGCGTGGTCAACGCCTTTCACGGGCGCACCATCGGCCAGAAGGCTCTGTACCGCATTTTTTCGGAATCCGGAGGTGCGCCCAAATTCTACCGGGAGCCGGTGGTGATCAGCCATGAGATCGATAAGGATCTGGACTATCTCCTGGAAGACGGGGACCGGGAAGTCCGCACCATCCGGGAATTGCGCCGCCGGACCACCAATAACGCCATCACCATTCATACGGAAAATATGGAAAAGGTCAGCCGCATCAAAACCCGCCCCGGACTTCAGGATGTACTGACCCTGGTCCAGCAGCTCTCGCGGGTCCAGGACGTAATCGACGCCAGTCCCTATACCGACCTGCGCACCTTCAACCATCTGCTGACCCTGGTGAAGCTGAACGTGATCGATATCGAACGATAACCGCTGCCGGGCGTCTTGTCAGGGAGTTTTATAATCGCAGCGCGGGCTGCGTCATCTATTCATCATAATATTCAATCTGCACATTATTGACATAATCAATATACCGGTTCACCAGTTCCTTCAGTTTCTCCATCGGCTCAAAGGCCCTGGCCGCCGTCTCAATGGCCAGGCCGATATCGCTCATCTCCCGGAAGCCCTCGCTGCATGTAACGGATGACCCCTTTATTTTATGGCCAAAGCTCTTGAGGCTTTCATAGTCCCTGCTTTCCAGCGCGGCGGTAAGCCCGGCAATTTCTTCCTGGCTGTCCTCCATGAAAAAAGGGACGATTTCTTCCATATCCCGTTCCACCCGCGCAATATATTTATTCTTGGTCATCACCTGTCTCCCTTTTGGGCAACTCGCTGTTTTTTTATCTGAAATCGATAGATGCCAGAAGATAGCCCAAAGACGTTTTCCGCGCAAGTGGTTTTTCTGACAAGCATTTCCGGCGGGAACGCCGGATCATTGACGCTCCGCGCAGCCAGTCAGAAGCGGACATTCCCGGAGAGCCGACCGCAGGGCTGCCTCATTTTCCCCTTTCCTTGCCAAACGGCGCGGCTTCTGATATCCAGCCCCCATGAATGAAAGAGTCCCGTCACCGGCCATCCCGCCTGCCCGCGGTCATCTCCCCCTGGTTCTGGCATCCGCTTCTCCCCAGCGGAAATATCTGCTGGAACAAGCCGGGGTGTTGAACCTGATCATCCATCCGTCCGGGCTGGACGAAGACAGCGTCCCCTTCTCGTCCCCTTCCCCGTATGTGCAGGAACTGGCCCGGCGGAAGGCCGCATCCGTCGCCGCCCGATACGCGGATCACTGGATCCTGGGCGCGGATACCATCGTATGCGTGGAAAACACGGTTATGGGAAAGCCTGCGGATTCCGCCGACGCGGCCCGGATGCTGCGCCGGCTCAGCGGACAGACCCACCAGGTCCATACAGGGTACGCCCTCCTGCGCCCGGGGGATGAAAATCCCGTTTCCCGGGCCCTGCGCACGGATGTGACCTTCAAAAAACTGACGGAAGAGGAAATCGCCTGGTATGTCTCCACGGATGAGGCGCTGGATAAGGCGGGGGCATATGCAGTGCAGGGCATCGGCACATTTCTTGTCCGCCGGATCAACGGCTCCTATACCAATGTAGTGGGACTGCCGGTCTGCGAAGTGCTGGAAGACCTGATCCGGGAGGGCGTTCTGGCCTCCCGCCCCGCGCCTGCGGATGAGGCCTCCGGAGGGGGGCGCTGATGCGCATTCTGCTGCATATGTGCTGCGGGCCCTGCTCCGTTGTGCCGGTAAAGCGCCTGGCCGCAGAGGGAATGAGCATCATGGGCTTTTTCTACCGCCATAATATCCACCCCTTCACCGAGTGCATGAAACGGGAAGAAGCGGCCACGGCCCTGGCGGACGTCGCCGGCTTTAAAATTATTTACCAAAAGGATTATCAGTTACGCGATTTTCTCCGCCGGGCCGTCTTCCGGGAAACGGACCGCTGCCGCATCTGCTATCATCATCGCCTGAAAACCACCGCCCTTCTGGCAAAACGCGGGAAATTCGATGCATGGACCTCTTCCCTGTTATACTCCAAATTCCAGCGCCATGACCTGATCCGGGAAATCGGGGAAGCGGAAGGCAAGGCCGCCGACGTTCCCTTTTATTATGAAGATTTCCGGACCGGCTGGAAAGAGGGCATCACGGAATCCAGGCGTCTCGGCCTGTATCGCCAGTCCTATTGCGGCTGCGTTTACAGCGAAGCGGACCGCTACGCGAGTTGACCCGTGTTCGGAAATTTCCTGTATTTTATCATCGTTCTCTTGATATACACCACCTATCAGCCGTCCGGCAGCCCGCATCTGACGTCGTTTGAGGCTTTCTCCGCCTTTTTGGGGTCCACCCTGCTGTACGGATTTCTGGTTCATCGCGGTTTTTCCCGTATCCCAATTTCCGCGGCCCCCCGTCAGATTCCCTCCCTGGACCGGATATTTCATCGCCGGCTCCACCGGTTCGGCGTAATGGCGGTGGCCCTGTTCGCGGCGGATCTCTATCTGCTGGGCCTGCCGGATCACCTGGGCGGATTCTGTCTCACCGACCGCCTGACCACGCTCCTGGCCCTGGTATTCATCGGGCTGTTCATCGGGTATATGATCCTGCTTTATCATGCGGCATGGCCGGTCTACCGGCGTCTGTATAACAGCCGGATGTCCCGCACCGCCTATATCCGCTCCCAGATCCTGGCCGCGGTCCCGGTTCTCCTGCCCTGGCTGGTCCTCTCCGGTCTGGAGGATCTGATCTTTCTCCTGCCGTTTTCCGGCCCGAAAGAACTGATCTCAACCACAGCCGGACAACTCGTTTTTTTTCTTCTTTTTCTGATGGCCGTCGCCGTTCTGGGGCCGGCCCTCATCCACCGGTTCTGGGAATGCCGCCCCCTGCCCGGCGGCCCCCTGCGCCGCCGTATTGAATCGGTCTGCCAGAGGGCCGGGATGAAATACCGGGACATCCTTTTATGGCCCATCTTTGAAGGCCGCATGATCACCGCCGGTGTCATGGGGCTGACGGGATGGTTCCGGTATATCCTGGTGACGGAGGCCCTCATCTCTTCCCTGCGGGACAAAGAGCTGGAAGCCGTCATCGCCCATGAAATCGGACACGTAAAACAATATCATCTGATATTTTATCTCTTGTTTTTTGTGGGATACATGCTGTTTTCACTGGCGGCCCTTGACCTGATTTTCTATACCGCCCTGTATACAGCGCCTGTTTATCATTTCCTTTTTGAAAGCGGAACGGCCCGGTTATCAGCGGCTCCCATCGGGATCGCCTGCCTTCATATCGTTTTTTTCCTGATCTATTTTCGCTATATATTCGGCTATTTCATGCGGAATTTCGAGCGTCAGGCCGATATTTACGTATACCGTCTCCTTGATTCGGCCCTTCCCCTGATCGCCACATTCGAAAAAATCGTCATTGCCACCGGACAGGATCCGGACCGCCCCAACTGGCACCATTTCAGCATCGCAGAACGGATCCGCTATCTGATGAACTGTGAAAAAAATCCGGAATGGGTGACGCGCCATCATCGGAAAGTGAAACAGAGTGTCGCGGCGTTTCTATTGGTCATGTTTTTGATGATGATCGGGGGCTGGATCGTGAATTTCGGGGAAACCGGCAAGGCCGTCAGCGATACGGTGTCTGAGCAGGTGCTGATATGGGAGAGCGCTGCGCATCCGGAACGGGCAAAACCGCATCGTCTGCTGGGAGATCTGTACCTGAGCCGGAAGGAATACCCGAAAGCAGTGAAAGAATATGAGCGGGCCCTGGATCTTGCGCCGGATGAGCCGGAGATTCTGAACAATCTTGCCTGGATACTCGCGACAGCGGAAGCCCCTGAAGCGAGACGCCCCCGCAGAGCCTTGCGGCTGGCCCTGCGGGCCGCCAGTCTGGATTCGTCTCCCTATATACAGGATACCCTGGCGGAAGCTTATTTTTTAAACGAATGCTATGCGCAGGCGGTGAAAACGGAAAAAAAGGCAATAGAAACGGCCAGTCCGGCGGATCGGCCGTTTTATGAACGGCGGTTAAAAAAATTTCTTCCGTTCCTGGAGGGCGCACCGGAAGACGCCATTCCCTGCCCGCATCCGAACGGTTTGAATCCGGGTGAGGCAGGGCCCGGCGAAACAACGCCGTAAGCCATTCGCATCAAGCGATACATACCTTCCGGATATTGGCGATATCGGTGAATCCCTGAAACACCTTTTCGATACCGTCCTGTTTCAATGTGGTCATACCGTCTTTCATGGCCTGCGCCTTCATTTCCTCCACCCGCGCCTCCGTCTGGATCAGGCGCTTCTGATCATCGGTTCCAATCAAAAGCTCATGGATGCCCATTCGTCCCCGGTATCCGGAACCATTGCATTTTTCACATCCCACCGGACGGGTGAGCCGCAATTCCCCGGAATAGGGATATTTCTTGGCCATCCCAAAGATTTTCCAGAATTCTTCCCCGTATTCCCTGATCAGAACCATATATTCCTCCTCGCCCGGATGATATTCTTCCTTGCAGTCCGGGCACAGGGTCCGTGCGAGACGCTGGGCCAGAATACCGAGAACAGCATCGGCAAAATTGAAGGGGTCCATGCCCATGTCCAGGAGACGGACGATGGATTCCGGAGCGCTGTTGGTATGGAGTGTGGAAAAGACAAGATGACCGGTGAGGGAGGCCTCAATGCCGATGGAGGTGGTCTCCTTGTCGCGCATTTCCCCCACCATAATGACATCCGGGTCGGCCCGGAGAAACGCACGCATGGCAGCGGCGAAAGTAAGCCCGATTTTGGGATGCATCTGAACCTGGCGCAAACCTTTCTGGGTGATTTCCACGGGGTCTTCCGCCGTCCAGATTTTGGTTTCCGGTTTATTGATATAGGCCAGGGCTGAATGAAGCGTGGTGGTTTTCCCCGAGCCGGTGGGACCGCAGACAAAAATAATGCCGTAGGGCTGGGTGATGATCCCGGTGAACTCATCGAAATTACGTTCGGAAAACCGCATTTTTTTCAGGGGGATGGGTTCGCCCGCCGCCAGGATACGCATGACGATGTCTTCCAGCCCGCCCTGGGTCGGAATGGTGGCCACACGAAGTTCGATATCAAGCTTGGGGTAGAATTTTTTGAACTGAATTTTACCGTCCTGGGGCAGGCGTTTTTCCGCGATATCCAGTCCGGACATAATTTTGATGCGGGAGGCGACCGCGTTCCGGTAGCTGTAGGGCAATGACTGGTACACCGAACACGCGCCATCAATACGGATGCGGACCAAGGTGGCCTGCTTTCCGGGATACGGTTCGATATGGATATCCGATGCGTTGCGGGCAAAGGCATCCACGATAACTTTGTTCACCAGCTTGACCACCGCGCTGTCTCCCTCGCCGACTTCATCAATCTCTTCCTCCACTTCCTCGGCCTCTTCCTGAAGCTGGCCGAGGATATCGTCAATATCGGCCTGTTCTTTATCCGAAGCGGTAAAGGTTTTGATGAACTCCAGGATATCTTCTTTAAGGGCGACGCAGAAATCCAGGGGATTTTTGGGAAACAGCGATTTGATGATATCAATTTTCTGGAGATTATGGGGATCATCCACCACCACAACCACTTTATCCCCATCGCTTCTCAGGGGTACCCATACATTTTTTTCCAGAAACGGCACTTTAAGATCTTTGAGCAGCTCTCCGGGGATGGGAATGGTGGCGTCAAAGATCACGCCGGGCACTTCATAGAAATTGGAAAGGGAATTGACGATTTCCACCTTGGGAAGTTTGACGGTGGACATCAGAAAGGTTTCAATGGGCTCTTTTCGCTTCTGGGCCTCGCCATAAGCAGTTTTGAGTTCTTTCTGCGTGATCAGGTGTTTTTTCAGAAGATACGCGAATTTATTGCCGGACTGCCGGGCCGCCCGTTTCTGATTGTACATGGCGATGCCAAGGGTCTTGCTCAGTTCCTGGACCGACGCCTCTTCGCTTTTGGCAAAGGGTTCCCCGCTTTTTCGGTTGATGATCTGGATGGCCCCCATCAGATATTTATGAAAAAAAATGGGACAGCAGAGAACCTGTTTGGTGATAAATCCGGTTTTTTTATCCCATGTATCGTTAAATTTCAGATCCGGCGCGACGGCTTTCAGCAATCTTTCATCCTGAGCGTCGGGGATATTCAATAATTTCTGTTTGAACGCCGCATATCCCACCAGGCTGTCCCGGTTCACCGGCACCCGGATTTCGGCCAGCTCGTTTCCGATCATCACCTTGGAAACCAGCTCCCGTTTGACGCCATCAATGCCATAGATCGTAATGCGGTCCGCGTTAAAAAGAACCGCCACCTCATCCTTGACACCAGAAAGGATGTCATCCAGATTTTTGGAGGCCTGAATCTTGTTGCTGATCTGCTGAAACTTGATCCGGAAAGCGACCTCCGGGGCCAGGTTTGCCTTGGCAGCTCTGGCGGCGGGCTTTTTGTTCCCGCCCTTGTCACTGGTATCCATCCTCAAATGCGTGATCGGGATATTGGCTTTCAGCGACGTCGATTTGGTCTTGATGGCGCGTTTAATCATAAGAGGCTACCGCCCGTCTTCGCTGGTTGAAGGATTGGTTTCCGCCGTGGAATCTTTCGACGACGGAAGGAGCCGGGAATAATTGGCGGATATCTTTTTTATGCCGCCGCCGATCAGAATGATGCCCATCAGATAGAAACAGAAACGGATAAACAGGCTGCCGGCGGCGCAGGCCGCGAACCGGGCTTCCATTTCCGGCATTACCTGCGGGAGGCGGAAAAACACCCCAACGCCGGCAAATATCAGCAGGGCGCCCCATATGGTCTGTCGTACAGCCGTCTGTTGAGCCATAATGTATTTCCGGTTTTCCGGCGTAATGCAAGGCGCCGGGAATTCTTTTTCATTGCGGTATCCGCAAGAATACCCCTGTTCCGGGCTGCATGTCAAATCATTCGTGCGGTGTCGGGCCCTCTGTCCGGAGGCTGGAGCGGAGGGAAAAAACCGATTTTCGCGGAAAGCCGTATCTGCCGGCGCATCTTCCGGTTACAGCGTGTGCAGGGTTTTCCCTTCAATGATGGTGAATCCGTTTTTCCGCACCAGGGAAATGGCGGCGTCCGTATCGCTGAACCGAAATATCATGACGGCGTTATCGCCGCTTTGGCGCACAAAGGCATACATATACTCAATATTGATATTCCCCTCTCGCAGGATGCTCAAAATTTTATGAAGACCGCCCGGATGGTCCGGCACCTCAACGGCCACCACCGATGTCTTGCCCACGGCGAATTCATTTTCCTTCAATACGACGCGGGCCTTTTCACTGTCATCCACAATCAGCCGCAATACACCGAAGTCCTGGGTATCGGCAAGGGACAGGGCCCGGATATTGATGCCGGCATCCGTCAAAATCTCCGTCACCTCAGCCAGACGTCCGGCCTTATTTTCCAGAAAAATGGATATCTGTTCTGATCTCATGATGGTCTCCTTGCGGAATCAGAGGATTGGCCAATGACCTTATAATTTCCGGTTATCGATTACCCGCACCGCCTTGCCCTGACTTCTGGCGATGGTTTTGGGTTCCACCAGCCTGACCCGGGCGCTGACGCCGATGATTTCCTTGATATTGCCGGCAATGCGTTTTTCCGTTCCCTGGAGCGGCTTTACCGTATCCGAAAACAAGGCTTCATCCACTTCCACCCGCACCGTCAGGATATCCAGATTGTCTGTCCGGTCCACCACCAGCTGATAATGCGGTGAAACGCCTTCGGTTTCCATGAGCACGCTTTCAATCTGAGACGGAAACACATTCACCCCCCGGATAATCAGCATATCGTCGGTTCGGCCGCTGACCCGGTCCATGCGCGTCAATGTCCTTCCGCAGATACAGGGTTCGGTGCTCAGGGAAGAAATATCCCGTGTCCGGTACCGGATGACAGGGAAGGCTTCTTTGGTGATGGACGTGAAGACCAGCTCCCCTTTTTCTCCGGCCGGAAGGTTTTCCCCGGTATCCGGATGGATGATTTCGGGGATGAAATGATCTTCCGCAATATGCAGGCCTTTTTGCGCTTCATGGCACTCCATGCTCACGCCGGGGCCGATGATTTCACTGAGGCCGTAGAGATCCATGGCCTTGAGGCCCAGCTTGGCTTCGATTTCCCCGCGCATATTCCCGGACCAGGGTTCCGCGCCAAAGATACCGAATCTGAAACTCAGGCTTTTGAAATCCACCCCCATTTCCTCGGCCACCTCGGCCAGGTGGAGGGCATAAGACGGGGTGGCGGTTATGATGGTGGGGCGAAAATCACGCATGATAATGGCCTGGCGTTTGGTATTGCCGCCGGATACCGGAATGACGGACGCGCCCAGCTTTTCGGCCCCGTAATGCACCCCGAGTCCGCCGGTGAACAGGCCGTAGCCGTAGGCGTTGTGAATGACATCACCTCTTCCCGCGCCGCCGCAGGCAAGGGAACGGGCCATCAGGTTGGACCAGGTGTCGATATCCCGGGCTGTGTACCCCACAACGGTAGGCTGGCCCGTGGTGCCGGAGGAGGCATGAATGCGCACCACGCTGTCCATGGGAACGGCGAACATGCCGTAAGGATAATTATCCCGAAGATCCTGTTTGGTGGTGAAGGGGAGCTGTTTCAGATCCTCCAGACTCCGGATATCCCCCGGCAGGACACCCGCCTCACGGAATTTTTCCCGGTAAAAGGGAACCATGGCATAGGCGCGCTCGACCGTTGACTGCAATCGACGCAGCTGTATGGATTCCAGGGCTTCCCTGGGCATTGTTTCAAATTCCATATCCAGAATCATTTCCCGCTCCTTATCATAATTACTTCACATTTCTTCATATTGGTTCATACTGCTTCAGGCGGTATCCCCTGCCCGGTTTATGCGGTTCACAGTTCCTATTATTCGGAAGGATGACAATAAAAAATGTTTGATTTTATAATCAATACAAGCGTTTTTGTCAAGGCGGCCCCATTTTTCCGTTCACCGGAATCTGGTTTCCGGTATTCCCGTTTTCCCGGATATTCGGCTCCTGCGGGCATTGGTCTTCTGCCGGGAGTTGACAAAAAAAGCGGAAAGCATAATGATACGGACTTATCAGACATGAGCGGACGGACGGCGTCACCGGCCCTGACTTGCCGGCAATACCCGGCAATACTGATGTTCGGATGCGCCATCCGGGGAATGATCACCGATGACCTGTTATAAATTCAAACTGGATCTGGATGTTGGCGCCCTTGTGAAAAGCCCGTGCAAGGACTGCAAAAAACGGGAGACCGAATTTCCCCGGTGTCTGCGTCTGTGCAAACTCATCGACCGCATCCAGACGAAACTGGCCGGCATCCGTTCCAGCACGCGCAATTCCTCCTGAATCCTTATCGTCACCTGTATTCACGATTGGACCAACGTGTTCCGCTTTCTGCTTTCCGACCGCACCGCCTGCCCGTCCGTATCCTCCCCCGGTGATTTTTCTTCCGGCGGACCGGGGTATGGCGCCGCCCTGAAAGATCTGGCCGCATTTGCCTGTTTTCTCTTTCTTTTTTTTCGCTTCCTCCATTGGACGGCGGGAGAAACCGGGTATCACTGGCAGTGGTACCGCATTCCGCGCTATCTTTTTATCATATCCGACGGCCGGTTTCTGCCCGGCCCCCTTCTGGACGGACTTGTCATTACCCTGAAAATCACGGGCATCAGCCTGATACTGGCCACCTTCATCGGCCTCGGCACGGCGCTCATGCGCATCACCGGCACCCTTCCCGCCCGGATTCTCTCACGCGTTTATCTCGAATCCATCCGCAATACCCCGCTCCTGGTACAGATTTTTTTCATTTATTTCGTACTCGGCCCGATTCTGGATATCCACCGGTTCACAGCCGCCATTCTGGCATTGAGCCTGTTTGAGGGGGCCTATGCCTCGGAAATTTTCCGGGGAGGGATTCTCTCCATCCCGAGGGGACAATGGGAAGCCTCCCTGAGTCTGGGAATGACAAAGGCCCAGACCTATCGGCATATCATTCTCCCCCAGGCATTCCTGCGGATTCTGCCCCCCATCGCCGGTCAGGCCGTTTCCCTGATCAAGGATTCCGCCCTGGTCAGTGCCATCGCCATTTCGGACCTGACCATGCAGGGGCAGGCCGTTATCGCGGAAACCTATCTGACATTTGAACTCTGGTTTACCATTGCCGGACTGTATCTGCTCCTGACGCTGCCCCTGTCACTCGGGGTGCGTCTTCTGGAAAAATGGATGACGCCGGCGGCCTGAATCTCCTGCGTCATCTCCCTTACCCTCTATTCGGAAAGGAGTCTGTCATGCACCGTCGAATCGTATTTTTCGTATCCGTTCTGAGTGTTTTTCTGTTTTTTATCCTTTCAGCGGCGCCATACGCCTCCGCCGGAAAGCTGCAGCAGGAACTCATCCGGGAGAGCGTCCTGGAAACCGCCATGAAACGGGGATCCCTGCGGGTCGGCATGTCCACCTTCGTGCCCTGGGCCATGAAGGATAAAACCGGAAAACTCATCGGATTTGAGATTGATGTGGCCCGCCAGCTGGCCGAAGACATGGGTGTGACGGCGGAATTTGTTCCCACGAAATGGGCCGGCGTCATCCCCTCCCTGCTGACCGGAAAATTCGATGTGATTATCGGCGGAATGGGCATTGTGCCCAAGCGGAATCTCAAGGTGAATTTCACCATCCCCTATGATTATTCCGGCATGTCCATCGTGGCCAATAAAGAGAAGGCCGCCGGCTTTAATTCCCTTGATGATTTTAACACCCCGGAGGCCGTCATTATTTCCCGCCTCGGTTCCACCGCCGCCATTGCCGCCAAAAAATTCATGCCCAGGGCCACGCACCGCATGTTTGATGATGAGGCCCAGCAATACCAGGAACTCATCAACGGGCGGGGGCATGCCGTTGTCGCCCTGACCCCGACTCCGGCCTTCCAGGCATTGAAATCACCGGACAAGCTTTTTCTGCCGCTGGCGGAGACCTTTACCAAGGAGCCCATAGGATTTGCCGTGCGAAAAGGAGATGTGGACACCCTGAATTTTTTCAATTCCTGGATACGGCTGAAAGACGCCGAAGGCTGGCTCAAGGAACGAAAACATTACTGGTTTGAAACCCGTGACTGGGAATCCCGGCTTCAGTAAGCCCCCGTCCGCAGGCGCACCATGATCCGTTTCCCTGACTCCCGCTTACCGATCCGCTGGCTCCAGGGCGGCCTTGTGGTCTTTCTCCTGTCCTTGCTGGCATGGCGGTTGACCGCCGGTCACTCCTATAACTGGCAGTGGGAACGGCTGCCCCAGTATATCTGGAGATTCGATGAGGCCACCGGCCAATGGACCGGGGGCCTCATTCTCGAAGGCTTTTTTACCACCATCCGGCTCAGTGTCTGGTCTTCCCTGCTGGCCACGCTGATCGGCGCGGTGATGGGAATCTGCCGGTGCGCCCCGCGCCTGTTTCTCCGTCTGATCAGCGGTTTTTACGTAGAAAGCATTCGCAATCTGCCGCCGCTTATCATTGTTTTCATTTTTTATTTTTTTTTTAGCGACCAGATAATGCCCCTTCTGGGAGTGGATGAGATGGCCCGTTCCCAGCCGGAGCATATCCGAAGCCTTTTGCGCCTGCTGGCCGCGCCCCCGCATTTTGTTTCCGAATTCATTGCCGCCGTTATCGCTCTTGCCGTATTCGAGGGCGCATACATCACGGAAATTGTCCGGGCCGGTATCCAGGGAATTGAAAAAGGACAATGGGAGGCGGCTGCCGCTCTCGGATTTTCATGCCCCCGCCGGATGATTCATGTCATTCTGCCCCAGGCTTTCCGCCAGACCCTGCCATCCCTTGCGGGACAATTTATTTCCACCATCAAGGATTCTTCCATCGTCTCGGTGATTTCCATCCAGGAACTCACGTTTCAGGGCATGGAACTCATGGCCGCCACCTATATGACCTTTGAAATCTGGATCACCGTCACGATCCTTTATTTCGTATTGACCGCCGCCTGCGCCCTGGCGGTATCCCTGCTGGAGCAGCGTTTCCGCGTCGGCCGGGCGCCGTCGGAGATACCGGTCTGAGCCCTCAATACCCACGTCCTTCTCCGGGCGGTTTTTTGACCGAGTTTTCAGCAGCAAACGGGCAAGAAACACCAGAGATCTTTATCCGCCGGATAAAAACAGGCTGCTTCCTGGACTGATAAATATCCTTCATCGGGTACTGACATACCGGCCCGGCACAAGATTGATTTGAGGAGAACTCCATGAAAACAGAACATATTCCTCTGGCCTCTTTTTTTGAGGCTGTCAGTGCTCATGTTATCCGACGCCGCTTTCTGTGGCTGGGGCTGATCGTTCTGGTCAGCGTTTTTTTCCTTTCCCAGATGAGCAAAATCAGATTTGATAATTCTTCTGATATCTGGTTTGTCCAGGATCACCCGGCTGTCAAGGCCAAGGCCCGTTTTGACGCGGCCTTTGGCAATGATGAATTTGTGTACCTGCTCTTTACCAGAGAGACAACTCCCTTTACGCCACAAAATTTCCAGCTCATGGCCGAACTTGCCGATGCCTTTGACCAGAACATTCCCTATCTGAAAAAAGTGACCTGGCTGGGCAATGCCGAACGCATCCGGGGAAAAGGCGGGCAGGAAGTGGAAATTGAGGATTTTTTCCCTGCGCCGCCCGTAACAGATGAAGAACTGGAACAAAAACTGGACGAAGCCCTTGGCGAGCCAAGTTTTGTGGGAGATCTGATTTCAAAGGACAAGAATGCTCTGGTCATGGTGCTGGAACTTGAGAACTACCCGGACAAAAAAGAGGATCTCACTCCCCAGAAAACCGTGGTGAAAGCGGCAGACGCCATCCTTGCCCAGCCCCGTTTTGCTCCGCTTTCCCCCTGGCCTGGGGGAGGGCCCTGTTTCAATGTCCGTTACATCCGGCTGGTCAAAAATGATATGAAAAAACTTTTTGGCCTGGTCATTGTGGTACAGATGATATTGCTGTTCTTTTTTGCCAGGGGCTGGCGGGGCATTGTGGTCCCCCTTGGCATTACGATTCTGGCAGTTTTCTGGACCATGGGCACCATTGGCCTGATCGGGTTTACCTTAAATCTGCTTTCTTCGGCTGTGCCCACCATGCTG
>PDWI01001581.1_pt1 | contig 35564 bp, 23 predicted proteins | sample 1430891 | NCBI WGS metagenome assembly PDWI01 (sample SAMN01162508, study PRJNA174530) | Oral metagenome, whole genome shotgun sequencing project. | biome: Marine environment; feature: Marine mammal; material: Swab sample of the gingival sulcus; isolation source: swab sample of gingival sulcus... | reverse complement strand
CATAGTATTTTTTGGAGAAATATCAGATCGTTTTATTATTGAGCAATAATTTTTGAAAAATTATAGGAATTTTAAAGTCTCATGAAATATGCGGGCTAGTAACAACAATACTACTTAACCTTATAGCTATAAATTATAAGAATAGATATAAACAAGAGTGGTTTGCATGATTATAAAAAACCGATCTACTTACCCCTATAGTAATCCTTCAAGGATTTTATTGGTTCCAACTCCAGTTTATCTATAGAACTATCATTGATAATTTTATCTACATTTCTAATATAATCTCTCAGCTTTTCTACATCCGTAGTAGCAAAACATAATTTTTTAAATCTTTTAATATTTGGAATACCCTTAAAGTAGTAAGAAAACAGCTTTCGCATCTCAAATGTAGCTCTTACGCTTCCTTTGAATTTAACAGAAAGATCAAAATGTTTTATACATAGAGAGATTTTATCATCAATGGGAATCTCTTTTTGATAGCTTCCCGTCTCCATATACTCCTTTACTTGTTTAAAGATCCAAGGGTTTGATATTGCCTCTCTACCAATCATAACTCCATCACAACCGGTATCATCAAACATCTTTTTTGCATCTTCAGGTGTTTTTATATCTCCGTTTCCAATAACCGGAAGATATGTATTCTCCTTTAAAAGTTTTATATAGCTCCAATCAGCACTACCCTTAAATTTTTGAGATTTTGTTCTGGGATGAAGAGTAATTGCAGACATTTGTGATCTTTCAAAAATTTTTGCTACTTCTAAAATATTTATATGCTCAAAATCCCAACCTATCCTCGTTTTTGCCGTTACAGGTATGGAAACTGCTTCTTTAACTGTGTGGCATATCTCTTCAAGTAGGGAAAGATCTTTTAAAAGTGCAGCTCCACTACCATTTCCTGATACAGTTGGGGAAGGACAACCAAAGTTGAGATCCAAATAATCAGGATTATTTTTTTCCATAAGTTTTGCCGCAATTGCCATATTTTCAGGCTTTTTACCAAAGATTTGAATAACAACCGGTCTCTCATACTCCATAATCTTTGTTTTATTTTGGGTTTTCTCATTCTCATACAATAGAGCATCTGAATGGGCAAACTCTGTATATATAATATCTGCTCCAAGATCTTTTATAATAGTTCTAAAAGGGATATCTGTATATCCATCCATTGGTGCTAAAATTATTGGCTTTTCAAAAATATTATTTCCAATCTTAAATCCCATTACTCTCCCTAAAAAATTTTAATATTGAGTCCTTCTGAATAGGTTTTTTCATCTCAATATATTTTGATATAAGTTTTAGATTTTGACTATTTACCTCTAATGAGCAAGATCTCAATATCTTTACCTCTTTATTTACAGATATAATTTTCTCTTTCTCTCTAATCTTTAGAGTGTGTTTTCCATTTTTAATCTCAACAATAAAATCAATGTATGATCCTATCTCTAAAGGGGTTGGTGCTTTTGCTGTAATCCATTGATCAAAAATCTCTATAACATAGAGGTTGTTAAATCTGTTTTTAAGCTTGATTACCTTACCACTTATTATGGAGCCTTCCTTAATATTTTTTAGTAGATGATACATTTTTATACTCTTTTAGATCTATTGCTTTTTTATCCAAATTTTATTTTTGTAAACGAACTCTATAACTATTATTTTAAAGTTAAATCCCCTTAGTAAACTACAATTAGAAGGGTTCTCCTCTTTGTAGTATAAGGAAACTATTGAATTAAATCAAAGTTACGGTAAAAATATATGATAAAAATATTAGTGATAAAATTAATACTGCTTTTCACTTTTAATCTATACTCACACTCATATCAGATTTCAACCGGTAGCGGTAATCATAAAAGCGTTTTTGTAACAGAGGAAGAAAAAATTTACTATGTAAATGATTTAGATGGTAACTTGAATATATTTCAACTGTTTAATGGAGAGAAAAAAGCTGTAGTTTCTGAAGTTGGGGATCAATTTCAACCTTGGGTTTATGATAATGATCTTTACTATTTAAACAATATTAAAAACTTTTATAATGAAATATATAAGGGAGAATCAAAATTACTTGATAATAATAATGGATTTATAAAGAGATTCAAATGTGAAAAGGGAGAAATCTATATACATAGAAAAAAGCTTACCCATAATGGTAAGGAGCTATATATTGATCCTTCCATCTTTAAAAATCTTTCATCCGTTGATATCTACTTTAGCAAAGGAGATGATATTATTATTACAGATAGAAGTAATAAGGGCAAAAGTGTTGGTTATTTTGGAAAGATAAGAAATGATTCTATTGTTGACTATCAACTTTTTGAAAAAGGTAGAGGTATAATAAGCTCAGCTTCTCTTCTAAATGATAGTACAGGAGTAATATCTCTTATAAAAAATGATAGTAATAAAGATGGAATAATTGATCTTAAAGATAACTCTGTTATATACTATATCTATAAGGAATCAAACGGTTTTAAAAAGCTACAACTTACTTTAGATGATCACTCATCTATTGATCCCTACATAATTGAAAAAGATAAGAAAATATCCATATACTACTCATCAAACAAAGGTGGAGAGTTTAGGATCTGGAGATCTGATAAGTTTGGAGAAGGGTATAGTTTTGATAAGGAAAATTTTGAGAAGCTTCTTTCTACATTTAGAAACTTGAGATTGAAAGCAGAGATAGAGGGTAGAAGTAAAAACTTTTCTAAAGAGATATTTACCCTAAAGAGAATAATTGATTCAATAGATGGTCAGACAAAGTATAAGTTGGATTTTTTTATAGAGTATCTCTACTTTTTAAGAGAGGTAAACTCTCCAAAGCTTTCAAAAGAGATAAAAAAAGCTTTATTTCTATTTGATAAAGATATTGAACTAAAAGCTGAACTTCTTGTAAATCTGTACTATATAAACGGATACTCTCTTAGCGTAGATGAGATAACATCTTTAATGGAGGGGGAGTATAGTGATAAAGCTCTTGTTAACCTTCTTCTTTTAAGTGGAATAGCCTACAGAGATAGTGAGAATAGAGATTACGCTATAGATTACTATGATAATATTATAAACTATTATCCTAAATCTGAACTTGTTCCAAACGCTCTTAATCTTAAATCAAAAATGTACCAATTTGGATCAACATCCAATTTAAATATTAAGATTAAATATTTTAATACACAAAAAAATAGAAACTATCTCTTTTATGAAAGTTCTCTATTTATGGATTCTCTCATAAACAGTGTTGGAGTGAGTGATTTTAATGAAATTCAGAATAATATTAGTGATAGTTCCATAAAAAGTTTGGCTAAATTTTCACTCTTTAAGTATAAAAAATCTAAAGATTACAACTACTTGGAAGAGCTTTCAGATTTTAAGAGTAAAACTACCTTTGATTCTGTTCTAAAAGCTGAAATTATTTTGTACAAAGCTGATCTTTTGATTGAGAGCGGAAGGGTGTTTGAAGCTACCCTAAATTTAAAGGATCTTATAAACTCCTACCCCAACATTGAGTATGGTTCTGTATATGAAAGAGCTATAAAAATACTGTATAAGTGGGATTTTGAGGTGGCTAAAGATCTTTTTAACAAAGGTATATGGCGAAAAGCAAGATCAAAATTTCTTGAGATAAGCTCCTATAATCCTAAATCTTTGGAGGTTTACAGAGGTATAGTTGAAACATCTATAAAAATGTTTGATTATGATGGATTTTTAGCCTTATCGGAATCTATTAAGGAAAGCTCTCTAAAATACTATAGTTTAGCCTATTTCTACTCACTCAGAGGGGCAGACAATGGAAAAATTGATCTTTCTCTTCTTGATCTTTCGGATCAAAATCTTCAAAAAGCTATTGATATTGATGACAGTAATCCTTGGTTTTATCTTCTTAAATCATACAATCTTGAAGCTAGATTTCATAAAAAAATTTCAGAGGTAGAGTACAATAAAAATAAGAGTAATTTTCTTAAAAGTATAGATTATTTAATCAATCCCTTAATAGATATTTTGGATAGATTGGATTTTAGTATTAAGGAGAGAGAAAACTATTTGGAGCAGAGTGAATTTTTTATCTCCAGAGGTTTAAATCTTGTTTCAGAGAAAAGTGAAATCTATAGAAAACTAAAGATGAACCTTGCCAATCTCTACTTTAACTATGGTGAGTTTACAAGGGATAAGGCTTACAAAAGTTATAAGGAACTTGAAAATAGTTTTAAGTTTAGAGATATGGTTCAAGAGGGTGTTTTCTACTCAAGATTAGCTGTTTGTTGTTCAGATATAAACTATATTGAAGCGGAAAAATATTTTGATAAGAGTGAAAAGATATTTAATGAGATAGGTAGGAGAGATTTAGAGCTTAAACTACTTTTCAAAAAGGTTGTATTTTTTCTTGGTTATAGGGATAGAGATGGGGATCTTGTTTTAGGCTATAAGGCTGCTGAGCTTATTAAAAAGATTATAGATAGATTTGAAAGTGAAGGAGAGAAAGATAAAATTAATATATTTTTAAGAAATCTTGGATACGCCAACTACAACGATCTTGAGTTTCTTCTTTCTGAAAAAAGTATAGAAAGTGCAATAGATCTGTTTGATAAAGGAAGTTATGAATCTGTATCAAAAGATGATCTTCTACTCCTCTCAATTTTAGGTTTACAGATACCTCTTTGGCAGTTTGATATAACCATAGGATCAATCTATCCCGATGGTTTTGATAGAAATAGCGAATTTGTTCTTCTTCTCTCTCTTCTGGAGTCAGATAAATTTAAAAGAAAAGATTTTTACAGAGTTATTGATCTTCTTAAATCTAAATTGGAGAAAAGTGATAAATCTTTAGTTAAGGCTATTACAGAAAATAGGATAGGATCTATTTCATACCTTTTGGGGGACTATATTAGTGCAGAAAAATATTTTAATCTTTCCCTTAAAAAAAGTATGGATAAAGGTTATATCTACGGAATATACATCAATAGCTACAACTTAGCAAAACTTCACAATAGTGGGTATGCTAAAAAGTTTAATCTTAAACCTATAATTGATAAATATGGCAATAGTTTTTCAGATGTTGAGAGGGTATCACTTTTTAATCTATATGTTTCCAATATGTTAAATATTGATAGCAGTATCTCTATAAAAAATGGAAAGAAAGATTTAAAACCTATTTCTAAAATATTCTGGTTTGAAAAGCTTTTAGAAGGTGAAAAGCTTCTTATCAGTGGAGTTAAAATATTGGAAAACTCAATTGAAAGAGGATCAAAAAGAACGGATTGTTTACTTAGAACATTTTTAAATCTTGGTGATATCTACTACTATCTTTATGATGATAGCAGTGCAAAAAAATATTATAAAAAAAGTTTAGATTTTATAAACAAAGAGTTGGATAAAGAACTTTACTGGAGATTACTCTATAAACTTTCAACCTTTGAGAGTGATGAAACTAAAAAGCTTACTCTATTAAAGGAGAGTGAAAAAATCTGTAGTTCAATATATAGATTTGATATGGTAGATTACAATCAAGATCTCTATAAAAAGATGAGATTGATTTATGAGTCTCTTATTCCCAAAATAGAGAATAGTAAAGAAAGATTTAACTATATTGAAAGATACAAAGGATTAATAACTTTAACTATCTATTCATCAAGGGATCTTGAATTTGGTTCCCAAAAATATAAAGCTCATATAAAAAAGGTTAGAGATAGTAGAGCTCAAATATCTTCTCTCTCTAAAAGGATCGAGAAGCTAAAAATAGACTCTTTATCAAATAGCAATACAATTGAAGAGCTTAGAGAGAGAAAGAGATCTTTTGAGAGGGAGCTTAATCTTGTTTATAGAGATCTTAAAAAGGATAACGACACTACCCTTCTTGATATGATAAAGGTTAATAATCCAAACCTATCTCTAATTGATAGTTCTACATTGGTTATTGATCTTTTTGAGGTTGACTCTGTTCAATATTTTACCTCTGTTTTTAAAGGTAAGGTAAAAAGCTATTCATCTGAAAAAAGTTTTAAAAACTATAGTGAACTTTTGGGTAAGTTTCCACAACTTATGAAAGATGTTGAAGAAGCTAAAACCATATATATAGTTCCCGACTATACCGAGAGTATAAAACTACCATTTGGAGATTATCTTAAAAGTAAAGGAGCAACTCTAATATCAAGATTTAATCAAATAGCTCAAATAGATAAGAATAGAAATATAAATAATGATGTAACCATAAATATTGAGGAGCTTAAAGATCTTAAAGGAAGTGGTATCTTTATCTTCCCAAAAATAGAATCTATAAGTAATAACCCTCTAGATCAATTTTTTAGAGAGGGTTTGGATCTTAAAGAGATACATACCATTAAAAGCTCATCATATCTTTCTGTAGTACAATATAATAGATTAGAACCTCTTGAGTTTATAACAATAGTAAATTCTCTTGTATATATGGGTTCCCAAGCTGTTTACTTTAGTGATAATTTTAAGGGTGTTGATTCTCTTAAAAAAGATGCTTTATACTTTGGTTTTAAAGGTTTTGATGAAGAGGAAGCTTTAAATTTTGCGAAATCAAAACTTAACAACTATGTAGCCAGAGGATCAAGATTTTATAAATTAAAGAGATATGAAGATGCCATCTACTTCTTTAAAAGGGCTCTATATCTTTCCAAAAGATCTAAAAATAGTGTTGCAACTAAAAAGTTGTATGAACTACTTACAGACTCTTACTATAAGAGTAAAAATTATAGAAAACTAATATCTATAGGTAGTGAGTATCTTGATATGATAACTTCTCCTAAAAAGATGATGCAGAGTTGTCAAAAGCTTTCCATAGCCTATTATAAGCTTAAAGAGTACTCCAAAAGTTCATATTATCAAGAAAGGATAAAGAGTATTGTTAAGGGTAAGAGCAAAAAAAGTTATGCAAATGCAGAAAACCTTCTCTCTATTATCTACTTTGAATCAGGAGAATATAGAAAAAGTATTAAATCTCAAAAGAGTTATCTAGAACTTTTAGGTGTTTATAAAAAACAAAAATTTAAGCTTATAAAAGATCTAAAAAAACCTCTAGTAAAGGGTGTATCTCTACTTTTGAGCAGCTACTATAAACTATCTGAATATGAGAAGGGTTTGAATCTTTTTGAAAAAAATAGAGATATTATTGAAAGGTTAAAGAGTGGTGATATTTACAGAAACTTAGCTTATATATATAAAGGTATAGGTGATTTAAAAAGTAGTGAAGAAAACCTAAAACTTTCCCTTTCTCTAAATAGTAATATATCAACAAAACTTGATCTTGCAGAAAACTACTACAGTCAAGGAAATGGCGAAGAGGCTTTAGATCTAATAAATGGTTTAAAGAATATTACCAAAACTGATGAGATTAGAAAATTAAATATTGAAGCTCTTATTGAGCAGAGCAGAAAAAAATATAAAGAGAGTGAATCAAGATTAATGCAAGCTTTAGATATTGCTATTAGTGAAAAGGATTTTAATAACAGGGATATAATAAACTCAAATCTTGCAAGGCTCTATAATGAAACAGGAGAGAGTGAAAAACTTAAAATAAGATTAGATCTTATACCGGATAGTTTGGATAATTTAGATCCCCTAATCTCAAAATATTACATATTAGGTTCTCAAAAGGGCAAAGGGGGTATTAAATATCTAAATATAGTAGATTCTCTTTCAAAAGTTGCCAACAACTATTTATACAAAGCTAGAAGTCTAAGAAAAAGATCTGAGATAATTTCTAATAAATTTGAGAAATCAGCTCTTTTAGACTCCTCTATATCTGTATCACAAAAATATTACCTCTGGAGTGAGTATCTAAAATCCTCTAGAGAAAAACTTAGTTATCTAGTTAAAAATAGAGGTTCATATATTGAGATTGACTCTCTACTATCATCTGTTGAGAAGGGTTACTACAGAGCAAAGAGTAGATCTAAAACAAATTTAGAGATTATTTCAGAGATCTTTAATATAGGATCTTTCTACTATATAGAACAGGGAAGGGTGAATAATTTTTTAGATATTCTCCATAGAAAAGAGAGGATTTTAAACTATAATAATTTAGTAAAATATGATATGAAAGATTTTGTTATAGATTATAAAAGAGTCTCTTTGGAAAGTTTAAAAGATGATGAAGTTATTATATCTATAACTCCTCTGAGAGAGAAAGTATTAATCTCATACCTTAAGAGAGAAGATAGTGGCTACAAAGTTGTAGACAGATCCGATTTTGAGAAACTTATTAAAAGTATAGAAACTAGGATTGGATCACTTGAGGATATAACAACCTATTCAAAAAAAGTGTACTCTATGGTTATAAATAGAGATTTAGATAGTGAGAGAATATATTTCTACTCTCCGGAGTACAGAAATTTTAGTTGGGATCTTTTATATAATGGAAAGTACTTGATTGAAGATTACGATATCTGTGTTTTAAGTTCACTAAAAGAGATAAAAAGAGAAGAGAATTACAAATCTATAATTAGCTATATAAATGGTGGATACAAAACATATTTAGAGTATGCAGATTTTGAAGCAGAGAGAGCTCTGTATGAGAGTGGTAACGGAAAAATAGTTTCAGGAGAGAACTTTTTAAGTAGTAATTTAGGATCTATTAAAAACTATAATGTTTTACACTTTGCAACTCATGGTGGTGTAGATGAGAGAAATAAACCTTATCTACTTATGAGTGATGGAAATCTATATGTTGAAGAAATATTAGATATTGAAGGTAAGGATTTAATTGTATCATCTTGTGAAACCGGAGATAAATTATCAAAAATTATACACCTGACAAAAGCGGGAGCTGTAATTATACCTCTGTGGAAAGTTGATGATCTGGCAACGGCAGTACTTTTTAAAAGATATTTCAGATACTATTTTTCCGGAAAAGACAGGGTGTACTCTCTCTCCCAAGCCAAGAGAGATATGATAAAATATTTCAAAAGTTCACCATATTTTTGGAGTGGATTTTATTTGAGTAACTACTAAGATTAAGGCTGGTTATGACTACTGTTTATGATCTTTTAAGAGTAGATCCTATTTAAGAATTTATTGTTTTATAGAAAGTGTAAATTTACCAATTTTTAACTTTTATCAAATAGTTTAAATTTAGAACTGTTATTCACAGTTCAACCACAATAGAGTAAGCTAAATACAATAAAAAGTGGTTGTATCTATTGTGAATAGATGTTGAAAAGAAGATATTAAACACCTGAGCTTGGTATGAAAACAACAGGCTATATTATGTAATAATTAAAACTAGGAAATCAACTTATATCTGACCCCTGAGATTCTCGAAGGGTATAACTATACGCTCATGGTTTTCGTTACCTTCGAGAGCCTCAGGGAACTCTCTTTTAACCACTAAAATATGTACCACCAAAGAAGGATCTAAAGCAAAACTCCATCACTGATCTATCCCTTATTACTATTAGGAAACAACTAATATAACATTCCAATTTGCCGTAAGATATTTTAAAAGGAAACTCTATATAAGTATTACCTTTTATTAGAACTTATTTTTATGGTATATTTTGAAAAATTTTCTAGTTTTAAGTTTCTCTAATTTTCATAATAAATAAAATTAAAACTATTAAAAAAGCCTCCAAGATTGGAGGCTTTTTATGATACTCTTACCAATACACTAATCTACTTTTAATATATCTTTAATCATCTTTACTATCTGTCCCTTAGGAAGAGCTCCCATTGACATACTTGGCTGACCCTCTTTTGGAATAAAAAGTATTGAAGGTATACTTGCAATTTTGAAAACTCCTGCAAGCTCCTGCTCCTTTTCTGTATCAACCTTAAAAATCCTTATCTTACCTTCATACTCTTTTGAAAGCTCGTCAAGAACAGGAGCTACCATTTTACAAGGTCCACACCAATCTGCATAAAAATCGATTATAACAGGTAGATCACCTTTAAAATTCCACTCTTTTTCTTTAGTGTAATCAAAAATTTTCTCTAAAAATTGATCTCTTGTAATATTCTCTGCCATCATATCCTCATTTTAATTTTAATTCAACAATAGAGAATTTACTAGTTAGATTATTTACTAACTATGATAATTATCAGGCTTATAAAATTACTCTAGAAGGTCTCTTATTTCATAAACTGTATCAAACCTATCCCCTATCTTTTCAAGATCAGAATCTGAAAAATCTAAAGAGAAACATTTGTTCATATAGAATCTGCTTTTATCAAGATCTCCAACCTCATAAAAACCCTTGCACAACCTATAATAACACATAAAATAGTTGTAATTACTTCTGTATATATCTTTCTCTATCATATCTAAGATTTTAATATAGATCTTATTTGATTCAAGATAGTTCTCATCTTTAAAAAAAGCACACCCCTTACCCCACAAAAAGTATCTTGAGTTTGGGAAAGCCTTTAATCCAATTTCACTAACTTTAACAGCTTCATTAAAATTCTCATAATCTATATAAACCCACATTAAAGCGGAAACAGCAAAATATCTACTTGGATTCTCATTGTAAGCAGTCTCTTTAATAAGTTCTATATGCTCCTCTCTATTATCATATATCCAAGATGTCAAACCACTTTTATAATACCTGTATCCACCTATTATAAACTTTGCAGGTAAGAAACTATTATCAATTTCAAGCAGATCTTCCAAATAGGATATACCGGAAATAATTGAACTCATTGCAGAAAAATAGTTTCCCGTTTTACCATTAAAAAAACCCTCATTACTTAAACTTGATCCCAAATAGAAATAGATCCAAGGATCTTTTGACCCTTTATCAATCATAGTTTCAGAGATCTCTATAACCTTATTGTAAAAAATTTTAGCACTATCTCTAAGAACCTCATTTTCATAATGATCTCCCATAGAACTATAAACTGATCCTAAACCAAAATATCCAATGGGATGATCTTTGTATCTGTTTTTTATATCTGTAAAGATCTCAATACTCTTATTAAACTCTTCACTGAAAAGGGAGTTTAAACCATTTTTTATATTTTCAGACTCTATCTCTTCAAAAGTTCCACAAATAAGAGAAGAGAAACATATTAGTATTAAATAAAATTTCACACTTTCCTCAAAATAGTAAACTATCCTTAAAGATATGCAATAAATTTAAAAATAGTTATGAAAGATAAAATATTTTATGAAAATGTGTGGTATACTCTACTTCTTGGAATCAAATTTACTACCATAATCTCTAAAGTTTTAGATACTTTAAAGCAGAGCCTAACTAATAACTATTAAGGTATAAAGTGTACAATCCTAAACCCATACTTTTCTGATAATGTTTCACTATCTCCAAATGTCCTAAATCTGTTTCTAATATTTATAGCTGAACTACTAAAATCCCCACCTCTCAAAACTTTTATACTCATATTACCTGAACCTGTAGGATTAGTTTGAACCTCATCAAGATAGTTACCATACCCATCATTTATCCACTCTGACACATTACCATTCATACCTGAAAGTGAAAAATGAGATCTATCCATTGGGTATTTAGAAAGAACTTCTTGAGGGCTATTACTATCATAAACAGAATAATTATTATCTATATAATCTCCCCAACTATAGAGTCTTCCATCAGGCATAACAGATGAATACTCCCACTCAGCTTCAGTGGGAAGTCTGTAACCGCCAGAAGATGCCGTATAGGTGTTACAACTCCAATCACTTAGATTATATAGAGTATTTTTACCCTCCATTAGAGATAACATATTACAGAAAAATGCTGCCCCATACCAGCTTACATTTGAAACAGGAAAATTCTCAAAACCTGCTTTCACAACAAAAACTCCCCCCTCCATATAGAGAGAATGGTTAATCTTATACAATGGTTTAGATTCTCCGACAATATTTTTTATTATACCTAAATTATTAGGAACTTCAATAAAACTATTTTCAAGAGCAAAGTTTATCACATCAACAAACTGGGAATTTGTTATTTCTGTTTTTGACATATAGAAATCTCTTGAAAGTGAAACAAAGTGAATAGGCTTCTCATTAATCTCGTAACTATCACTTCCCATAAGAAAACTTCCCCTTGGTATAGGCATAAAATCAATTGGCAGTTTCTTATTTTTTAGTAAAAAGGTTATCTCTTCACTTCTTCCCTTTGCTCCATGATTATCAACAGCTTCTCCATAAATTGTATGATCTCCTGCTTCTAAAATTTCTGAATCTATGATCAAATCTGTTTCCCCATCTTTTAAAGATCTAAAATAGTTATCATCAATAAAGATCATTAGAGAATCAACATCTCCGTCAGTATCACTATAGGTAAATTGAGATATAATAGGATTAGGCTTTGTATATATTGAGTTATTTTGGGGTAATGATATAGAGGCTGTTGGAGGATTAGGAAAATCAACATACACGGATACACTTGCAGATATAGATTTGCCTTTACCATCATCTACTCTACACTTTATGGAGTACTTACCCTCTCTATTTGGAGCATTCCACTCCACTTTATATCCTGTTCCACTAATAGTACCTCCATTATATATCCATTTATAGTTTAGCTGATCACCATCAGCATCAATGGCATCACATAATATGGTTGTTGAGTAACCTATGTATATGGAATCATGCAAAGTTGTTAAACTTTCTATAATAGGAGTATTATTACTCTCCGGTATTGTAGGAATACTCTCATTTTGCCAACCACATGAAATTATTGCCAATAAAAATATAAAACTCAAGTACTTCATAATAATCCTTTATAATTATAAATATAAGTATTTTAAACAAATTTTATTTCTATTTTAGTAATAGTACTTTCTTTATAGACAAACTGTTTTCTCCTTTCATCTGAATAAAATAGGATCCTGAATTTAAGTTGTTAAAGTCTAAAGAAAGAGTGTGTTTACCTTGATGGTAGAGATCTCTTTTTATCTCTCTAACCAATCTTCCTCTACTATTGTATATGTAAAAACCATATTTACCACTCTCCCCTATTGTAAAAACAATATTAGTAATCGGATTAAATGGATTTGGATAAGCTGAAACAAGTTCTGTTTTTACAGGAAGGATCTCATCTACAACAAATAGTTTCCACTCGTTTGAAGATCTTAAAAATCCATCACTAACATCAACTCTTAAACTATACTCACCCTTATCCAAACTAAGATTCAATACCTCATCTCTACTTTCCAGTAAACAATTATCAAGGTACCATTTATAATTAAGCCGGTCATTATCAGGATCATAAGCATCTAAGTAGAACTCATATAGTTTTCCACTCACGATTTCTCCACTACCATTAAAAGGATAAGATTTTTCAATTTCAGGAGCCCTGTTAACATTATTCACAATAAGATTCCATTCATAAGAAAAAGCTTCTGATCCATACTCATTGTCCCAAACTCTAACAGATACCTTATATGTTCCTGCACTTTGATAACCTGCATTAAATATATAGCTATTCTCTTCGCTTACAACCACTTGATTGTTGAGCTTCCACTCATAAAAAAGGTTATGGTTAAGCTTATTGTAACAATCAGCCTGAAATAGTATAGAATCATTTTCAGATACATTGTAACTATCCTCCCAACCTGGAAAAAGTTTTGTTGTTACAATATTTCCAACTACATCATAAACAGTTATTTTTACTGTTGTAGTATCTGCAATCAAGCTATTATTTTTGGAAATTTCACCTATTTTAGATCCCTTACCAATCTCCCTCGCTATAATATCAAGATATACAACACCCTGCTGTTCACTGTTAGGACACCAAGAAAATCTTCCTGTTTCCGGATTTAGATTCATACCGGATTTAAACCCATTCCCAATTAGGTACTCAAAAGGATCATTCTCAAAATCATCTGCTTTTACATCAAATATGAGATAATCATTTTCAGCAACATACTTATCACCAACTGTAATAAGCTGAGGTGGTGAATTAAACTCATCAACAAAAATATCCCAATTAAATTCTAAACTATTTTTTCCGTTATCATTTATAGTAACATTTAGCTTATGCTCTCCGTAATCACCCAACAATGTTTTATAAAAAAAGCTACTATCATTAGATACAATACTATTATCAAGTTTCCATTCATAGTTTAAGCTATTATTATCAGGATCAAACGCAGATACTACAAAATCAATACTATCCTTTTCAATCATATAAACATATCCACCAAAATCAGGAAGAATATAGTTTATTACTATATCATGATTAACAGATCCCTCATTATAGATTTTTAGGAGTTCACTAACACCGTTACTTAAAAATCTATCTGTTGCTGTTATAGCACCACCTGGTTCTCTGAATTTCCCTTTAGCTTCATAGGTAGTACTGCTACTATTTTTCCAAATTTTAAGCTTAAACTTCTCATCATTTATAAAACCCTCCTTGTTTGTAGTTTCTGGAAGATCTCCGTAGATAGTTACTAATCTATCCAAACCATCATACCATCTAAGATATCCACTACATCTATCAACACCTGAATCATTGTAGAAAACTCCTATAAAATCTCCATTATCCAAGCTATTTCCATTAATAGTTGCCTCACAACCTGAAAGAACCATTATAGAGTGTTTTATATTGGTTACCTCTATTGTCCATTCTGGAGAATCCCCATTAAAGCCATAGAGTTGAGAAAGCTTGCTTAATCCGTTATTCATATATTTATCTTCTGAAACAATATTTCCACCAATAGACCAATATCTCGCTGTAACATCAAACTCTTTATTATCAACTTTTCTCCACACTTTCCACTTAAAAACCTCTCCTGCTTTAAATCCATTCTTAATATCATCTTGACTATCCTCATCACCCCAAGCTGAAACAGCGGTGTTCTCTCCATCCCACTTTGTATAACCACCACATTTTAATTCACCGTCATCATCGTAGAAAACACCTATGTAATCATCATTGGTTAATTCAATACCATCAATATTTGGAAAAACTTCATTAAAGATCATAATTGTATGATTATTACTTGTAATAACGTATGACCAACCAGGATGATTTTCAACATTCTCAACAACCTCCAAAGCAACTTCCATAGAACCCGTAAGACCTTCCTCATCCTTCGCTATAAATGTTACTATTTCGGATCCTGACCAATAATAATCTTTTGGAGAAATAGTTAAATACCTCTCATCATCAACTTCAAAATTAAAATACTCCGATTGAAATTGCCAGTTGATAAATGGATCTGTAGTATAATCATCACAAACAAGTTGATCTAAGTTTATACTATCAAAAGATGATCCTAAATCTATAATTAGAGAACTAAGACCTGCTACATGGGGAGGTCTATTGTTAGAATCACTATTAACGGCAGATTTTAATCGTGATATTCCACCACTTTGAAACATATCTGTACAGGTTATTCCATTTCCTATAGGATAGTAATCAGCTTCAACATCATAGCTATTTTCAGTATCGGCAATCCATACCTTAATCTTAAACTTTTCACCCTCGTCAAAACCCTCTTTCCAAGGAGTAGAGAGAATATCTCCAAAAACCTTTATACCTATAGATTTAGAGTTTTTCCACCTACTGAAACCACCACATCTTAAACTATCTCCATCTTGATAAAAAACACCTATATAATCATTACCGCTAATCTCATTACCATTTATTACAGGAATGGCATCGTCATAAACTAAAATTGTATGTGAAACTATTGTATTTGTTACTCCCCATTGAGGACCGTTTCCACTTCCACCCTCTACTATAGTTAAAGTAAAGCTGTTTGAATCTGTTAAACCTCCCTCATCTGTTGCGGTAAGTGTAAATGTTTCAGACCCTAAAAATTGATTGTTTAGAATAGTAAAAACAACCTCTCTATTGGAAGTAATTTTACCCTCAATATTAACACCACCCTCAATACTCCACACAATATTTTGATCCGGAGTAAGATCATCACTCACATAGTAGTCCAGATATAGATTGGCAAATGTATAATTTTGACCAATAATTTGGGGAGGAAATGAGGACACAGAAGGAGGTTCATTACCTCCGGGAGTAACAACCGAAAATATAGCTTCATCGTAGGAGTATAAACCCTCACTATCCTTTGCTTTAAAAGTTATTGTTTCACTACCTGTCCAACTGTTTGAAGGAGGGGTTATTGTAACCCTTCTCTCAGGATCTATAACAACCGAAAGTTGATTATTTCCACTAAATGTCCACTCTATTTGATCATCGGGAGTATTACTATCCTCAACAAAATCGTCTAAGTCAAACATTGAAAAGCTTTCACCAACTGTAATAGTTTCTCCGGGTATATTTGAAACTACAGGAGGAAGATTACCTCCATTGAGTACTGCATATGTTGCAAGATCTTCAGAAGATATATTATCTTTATCGGTTGCTCTTATTGTTAAAACCTCATTTCCGGTAAAACCCTCAGGATATGTAACAATCAAAACCCTCTCATCAGTTATCTCAACTATAAGACTACTATTTCCACTAACACTCCAAATAATATCTTCATCACTTGTAGTATCATCCGTAACATAATCATCTAGATTAATTGTAAGAAACTCCTCCCCCGGAGCAACATCCTGATCAGGAATATTTTCAAGAATGGGAGCCATATTTTGCTGATCTATAACAGTAAATGTTGCAGACCTGCTTGATGAAAGGTTTTGAGAATCAAAGGCTTCAAATGTAAGAGTTTCAGACCCTTTCCAACCTTCAGGGTATGTTATTGTAGCTACTCTATTACTACTTATAGATACTTGTAAATTACTATTTCCACTTACTATCCAACTAATTTCATCGTCAGGGGTTGAGTCATCAATAACATGCTCATCTAAATTGATAGAAGTAAACTGATCACCTACATTTATTGTTTGAGAGATAAAGTTTGAAACGTAAGGAGCCTGATTACTTGTAACTCTAAAGGTTGCATCATCGCTATCACTTAATCCTCCCTCATCTGTTGCAGTAAAAGTTATAGTTTCAAAACCTTCCCAATTATTATCCACAGGTGTAATTATTGCCACATTATTAAATGTAATCTCTACATTTAAGTTTGAACTACCTGAAATACTCCACTCAATATTGGAGGCAGAAGTATAGTCATCAGTAACAAAATTATTAAGATTTATATCAGTAAATGATGAACCAAAACTTATCTCTTCGCCCTCAATATCTGCCACAATAGGAGGAAGGTTTTCATTAACCGAAATTTTTACATATTTTGCTCCATAAAAACCATGGGAATCTTTAGCATAAAGCTTAACAAACTCACTCCCACTCCAATTATCATCTTTTGAAACCACTTCCAAAATTCTATTATTTATAGAAATTTCATAATGTTCAGATTCTAAAAAGCTCCAAATAATCTGATTATCAGGAGTTGAATCATCAGTTACATATTGGTCAAGATTTATTGGAGAAAAAGGGTAACCTTGAACTGTTACAAGGGTATCTAAACTTATTACAGGCTTATCATTTGTTGTTCCGTTTGCATCTAATTTATCCAAAAGAGAGAGCCCATCATTAACATATGTTCCCTCACTTGTTAGAAAAAGAAAAGGGAAATCTACGGGATCAACATAACCGGAAGTTCCTACAAATTCATCACCTGTAGAACTTTTATAAAGTTTCCAAATAATCTCTTCACCATATTGATAGCCATTTATAAGATAGTTTGGACCATTAGGATTGTTATGTTGATTCTGACTTGCATCACCAAAAACGGTAATACCTAAGTTTGAACCATCATCTTTCCACATATTGTAACCGGCACATCTTTCAACACCATTCAAATCTGTATAAAATGCACCTATGTAATCACCCTCCTCCAAAACTTGGTTTGCAATATTTGGATTGGATTCAACAAAAATAAAAAAGGAATGATTGTTATCCGTTACATCAAACTCCCAACCCGGAGGAGTAGAATAAAGGTATCCAAAGGCGAAAACTATTATATAAAGCAATCTATTCATCATAAACCTCTAATCTTCTAATAAATAAAGGGAAAAATCTACCCTATTTAAGTAGATTTCCTCAATCTTTCTCTATGTGCATATTTTATGACAATTGATTTTTTTGTGATTAGTAATATAAAAAATTAGTATCTAATATCTATTTTTAAAACAACCTGAATTCGTGATAAAAATAATAATCTATCTTATGTAATAAATATGTATCGTGGGAGACCGAAGATGGAAGACCGGAGAGAGATCTTCTCGCTATTCTGTTTCTTTTAGCTACAAAAGAAGTGCCATAAAAAGTTTATAGATTTTGATAAAAATCTATAAACTTTTCCCAAACTGATTGATAAAGTTGCATCATTCGAGAACCTTATGGAAGTAGACTCTATACAACATTCTATTTATTACAATAAATACTTGATAAATAGTTATACCTAACTCAGGTTATTTTAGGATCTAATAAAAAGGCTACTACTCTCCTAAACTTTATAAATACCATCTTTTTTAATCTCTATTAACCTCTTCTTATAGAGATTACCCAAACAGTTTTTAAACACCTTCTTGCTTACTCCAAACCTATTATAGATAAGTTCAGGAGAGCTTTTATCGTTCATATTCAAAAAGCCACCTTCAGAATCCAAAAGATCCAAAATATCCTGAGAAAGATTATCTATTATCATATAGTTCTTAGGCTGCAAACTAAGATCAACCTTTTTATCATCTCTTATCTTCTTTATATAACCTTTTGTGCTCATACCAACATAAACTTTTTTAAAAATCTCATTTTTATAAATAACACCCGAAAACTGATTATCTATTACAGCCTTGTAACCCATATCAGTCTCTTCATAAATTAATATATCCACCTCTTGATCAACCTCATAATCATCTGAAATCTCATTAAAAAATTTATTTAGCCTTCTAGTTGCTACCAATCTATTGGATTTTTCATCAAGATAGATATAAAAAACATAAAAACAACCTACTTTAAGATCAGTTTTTTGCTCTCTAAAAGGAACAAAAAGATCTTTACTCATTCCCCAGTCCAAAAAAGCACCATTCTTATCAATAGATACAACCTCTAAAGATACAAAATCATCTCTAAAAGCTTTGGGCTTTGTAACAGTTGCTACCAACCTATCTTCTGAATCGTGAGATATAAATACATCAATAAAATCACCAATTATAAATGTTTCAGGAGTCTCCTTATTAGGTAAAAGGATCTCCCCCATCTCTTCACCATCAAGAAAGATACCATAATCTGAAAGTTTTACTATTTTTAAACTATTAACTTTACCTATCTCTACCATTATATCCTCACACTTTTCTGTTAATTTAAGAAGAATCCAACTATCAATTGGTAACTATTTTTAGCCCTGCAAGATTTAGCTCTATCCATATATCAGATCTTATAAAATCTGAAAAAGTTGTACCTATATCTTTTGGAAATGTTGATTTTGCACCACCAAAAGTGATAAGATTACCACTCTCTGTTCCATTTTTAAAGGAATTTATCCAAAGAGCCAGTTTAGTTGGCAACTCATACTCAAAGTAGATTCTGTTGGAGTATGTTCTAAAACTTTTATACTCATCTGAACTTGCCTCCTCAATATAGATTGAAGAACCAAGCCACAAAACAGTATCGCTATCCTTATACTTTACCTTACTTTTTTTCAAGATTCTCTCAATAAACCTTCTATTTAAATCTGTTTTGGGTGTTTTAAAATCAAACCAAGAGTCAACAGAATTTTCCACTCCAAGATTATTTATAAAACTGTAACTACTCTCCTTCAAACCCGAATAATACCTTTCCAAATTGTAAGGTCTTCTCTCTCTATAATCTATTGAAGATTGGTTAGATCTTTTTTCAGATATTACAATACCAAACTTTTCTGGATTTTTATACACTACACTATCTTCAGTTAATCTAAACTTTTGCCAAAATGATGAATGGATAATACCTAAAGAGTATAACTGTCTAAGAAGTTCAAGAGAATCTATAAGCTCCTGTTGACTCTGTGTTGGAAACCCATAAGTAAGGGATCCTCTAACCAGAATACCCGAGCTAGTAAAATTATTACAAACTATAGGTATATCATCAATTCTATAGTTTTTATAAACTAAAGAAATCACCCTCTCGCTAATAACTCCAAAATCTAAGTTAACTCCAATACATCCTGATTTTGACGATAGAAAAGCAAGATCTTCCGTAAAATCTCTATCAATGGATACATTACCAACCCAAGTAATATCTATGTTTTCTCTTACCAACTCTAAAGCAACTTTTTTAATTATAGAGGGTGAGAGAGTTTTATCCATAAAGTAAAAAGATCTAGAACCTGTAACTCTAATAGAGTCTTTTATATTGGAGATAACTCTTTCAAGATTAAACGATTGATTAGAGTTAAAATCTGTCGAAAAATCATTAAATATAAAATCTTTCTGATACAAACCATTAGAGATTATCACTCTATTCCAATCATTTTCATACAGAAATTTAGAAGGGAACTCTAATCTATCAAAAAATGATATATACTCCCTGCAATCAATACCTGTGTAATCTATTGGATATATGTCAAGATCTTTTAAAACAGACTCTACAATCTCGCCACTTTCCATAAAGGTAACATTGGTTAAACTATTATCCTTACCAAGGGAATCTTTATAAATACTAATAAGAGGATCTTTTTTTAAATCAGATACTATATAGTCGGTAAAACCAAAAACTTTTCTCCTGTCTAAACCATCTGTAATATTATTTAAAAAATCACTATAAAATACTATTTTTATATCTTTTACATTGTTTTTAATCCACCTAGAGATAAATAGAGCAGAAAAGAGATTCCTTGGAGAATCAACCATAATAGAAACTACTCTAAAGTCAGTAAAATCTATTTTTTCAAGAGAGGCTTCTATAAAATTACTTAGAGGGTTATTACTCTCCAGCTCTTTTAAAATTTTATCCAATGAAAACTTCTCTTTAATAAAACTATTCTCAAAAACATCTACTCTTAGATTAGGAATTATAGTTGAAGATAAAAAACTTAGTATATCTTTAACAAAAAGGGTTGCCAAATATTTTCCACTTTCTGAAATATCTAACAAATCTATAAAATCATTATCTAAAACATCCAACATATCAAAATTGATACTTTCCGGTAAGAACTCTCTATTATTTATCTTGTAAGCAAGATTATCGTTCTTTTTTTGAAGAAAATCTATAACAGTATCAACTTTTTCAATATATAAATCTCTTCTACTGTATAGTATATATTGATCCTCATCAAGTTTTGAAACCTCTATCATATCAAAAAGTTTAGAAAGGGAATCTTTTGACAAAATATCCAAAATAACCCTTATTGAAAGATCAATATATTTCGATTCAATACCCGACTCTTTTAATCCCCCCTTTAAAGAGAGTGGTGGAAGGTGAGGAATATTAGGCTTCATAAATGGAGGTGTAAGTATCAGTATCATTATCTATCTTTCATATATAAATTTAAGTTTTATTTAAAGTTTTTCTAAAGTAAACTCTATTATAGAGGCTATTTTTAAAAAATCATAAATACGGAAATTAAAGAAAAAACTATTTTATAAGTGGAGCTTACAGATGGATAAGTTATAGAGAGCTAATCTTAATGCCAATTAAAAAGATACAACAAAGCCAAATTCAAACTCTATTAAAGGTCTAAATCTTCTCTTATTTTTTTCTGCATAAGCTTAGACTGAGCAAATATTTCTTTAAATATCGGTAATATATAACAACTATTTAAAGTATCTACTTCCGAAATCCTATTCAATATATTACTCTCTCTTCCAGAATCTTGAATAGTGGTTTTTAAAGGTGTCAAATGCTTTATAATTTCAAGCCTTTCACTTAAAAGCTCTACTATCTTCTTATCAATCTTATCTATATCTTTTCTTAAAGTTTCAATCTTTTTCATAGAGTAAATATAATAAATAAAAGTAGGAGTTGGAAACAGATTATTAGTCAGGATCTACTAAAAAAGGTGAAAAACAAACTATTTAACGAGTTGTATAGATATATTTAAAATAAAATCAACTTAATGCTTTTTCAGTAGAGCATATTTAAAAAGAGGAAAAAAGGTATAAAACACTTTTACCTTACAACATAATCTTTCCTTAACTTACCCTTTTCTATTTTACCCGCTTCAACCCAACCTATACGAACCTCATCTAGAACTTGAACCAAAACATCAAGATTTTGAGGATCGTTATTTATATTTGCATTTGTAAGCTCTGTTGATACATAGTTGTAAATAGATATAAGATTTCCTGCAAGCTTCTTATTATAACTGGGATTTATTGACATTTTAAGCTCATGAATAATAGCTAGAGAATCATCTAAATATTTTGATCTCTCTTGAAACTTATTTTCAATTAAACAAATTTTAAACTCTTTTATAAATTTTATTGCCGCATCATAAAGCATCACAACCAAATCTACTCTATTTGCAGTGATCACTTTATTGGATTTGTAACTATTATAAGGATTGTTCAAAAGTGCCATATTTATCTCCTACCCCTGCATAGCTTGTACTCTTGATGATTGACCTTTTAATTTAGTCAATGCAGATTCCATTGCAAGCCACTTCTTTTCCATAAGTTCTCTTGTCTTCTCTAACCTGTACTCCATAGATCTTATCTGATCATTCAAACTTTCAATAGATGTATCAATACTATTGTTTATATAGTAAATCTTACCCTTTTCACTATCCAAAGACCCATTTTTGGTAAACTCATAAACCTCATTTATAAGCTCTATATTTTTACCGGTGGAAACCCTAACTTCAGAACTAAAGTTACCATCCACAGATCTATCAACTTCAATCATTAAACCTACAGCACCATTTCCCTTTTTACCGGTTATAAAACTACCTTCAACCTTGGCATCTACTCCATCAATTTTAGCAGATGTTATTTTCCCATCAACTATATTTACATCTATATTGTATTTACCACCAATTGTATTGTTTGTACGCTTTTTATATATAAACTTATCACTGCCTTCACCGGTAAATTCATAATCAAAACCAAACAGTTTTAATACCTCTTGAAAATTATCTTTTAGAGAGTCGTCAAGTTTTTTGGAATCTATGGAAATTTTCCCTTCACTCTTTATGGAAACCCCTACTTGGGATATAGTTTTATAGTATTGGGATTCATCAATACCTGCATTAATGTTACTAAGTAAACTATTTAATTTAGTAATTATATCCGTAGCCCTTGAATCACCAAAAAGTGGTCCACCTTTTTTAAGTTCTTCATCCCACTTTTGATAACCTCTTACAGTATTTATAACTGAGTTGTACTTTTCGGCAAAATCGCTTATTAAAGCTTTAACACCACTAATATCATTCTCAATTGTAACATTAATTGGACTATTTTCTTCAGTAATATCATTTAAGTTAAGTGTAACACCCTCTATTACATTTTTAACAGCATTGGACTCATTGGAAACCCTAATATTTTCAACCTCAATAATAGAATCTCTTGCAGTAGGATCTGTTGTTTCTAAAGTATATGTATCACTAACTGTTGAAGATTTAGCCAATGTTCCAGAATCAAAAGAGATTTCTATATCGTCAGTTATGGAGATTTTTGTTCCTGCTACATAATTGCTGTCAAGCTCTATTGATTTAATAAGATTTCCATTAATATCTCTAACAGAGAGAGATATATTGTCTACACCAATCGTACCTTCTCCCTCTCCTCCGTTTACTGAATCAACGGTAAATGTGTACTCATTTGAAATACCTTGAAAATTTTTCCCGTAAGATTGTATGGAAGCAGTACCAATATTTTGTTTATTTCTCTTAAAATCAGATATTGCAACATCTCTAAAATCTACTTCCATTGTAGCTGTTCCACCCAATGTTACGGCGGATTTTAAACCTGTATTTTTAGATGTCAAGATAAGTCTATAGTTTGTACCGTCATTCATAATAGATGCAGTTACATCAGACTTGGTATTATTATTAATCTTATTCTTTAGCTCGGAAAGATTAGTTTCAGTATTTACGTCAAAACTAATCTCCTCTCCACTATAACCTTCTATTGTAAATGTACCTTCCGATGTAAAAATAGGATCTGAAGTAGAAGAAAAACCTTCAGAGATCAGTTTATGCCCATTAGCTTTTTGTAGTATTTCGACTGAGTAGTTACCCGGAGTTGCCTTCTCATTTGCCCTTACAGAAAGAGTTTTACTATTTGTAGAAACAGCTTTTTTAACACTTAATTCTGAAAGAGTATCCATACCTTCAAGTGTTGTTTTTAAAGCATTCAATTGGGTACTTATCTGTGACCATGCAGATTTTTTTTCCTCATACTCTTTTACACGCTTCTGCTTTTTTATAAGAGGCTGCCTTTCAATCTGCATCAATTGATCTACGGTATCTTTCCATTGAATCCCTGAACTTAATCCGGTGATTTGAGTATCGGGCATAATTTTCTCCACCTAATTATTAAGTAGAAAGGTAAATACTTCATATAAGATTATCGGAAGCTTTTACCATTACCTTTAATGATATACTAAACTAACCTGCTAAACCTTTATCCTATAAGTTGAGCTACCATTTGAGGTAAGTTGTTTGCTTGAGTAAGCATACTTATTCCTGAGTTGAAAAGAATTTGAGCTCTGGTAAAGTTTGCCATCTCTGCAGCAATATCAGCGTCTCTAATTTGAGTTTCAGAAGATTGAGCATTCTCTTTAGATACCTGAAGCTCAACAATTGTACTTTGTAGTCTGTTTACAAGTGCACCTATAAATGTCCTGGTAGTATCTTTAGATTCAATTGCACTATCTATAAAATCAATTGCGTTCTGTGAGGATGAAGTATCAAGAATATTTGAATCTGCAACTCCTAAATCCTCTGCTCTTGCTCCTCCTATATTCACATAGTAGTAATCATTATTAACCTCATTATTAGCTCCAATATGGAACTTAAGAGATCTCTCATTGGCTTCAGATGAGGTTAAGTTACCAAGCTCTCCTCCCATTGATGGAGAAGCAGACAGAGAACCATCTAACAAATGGAAAGTGTTATAATTTGTAACCTTGGCAATTCTGGTAATTTCAGATTTCAATTGCTGATACTCAACATCCAAAAATTCTCTGTCTCTATGAGTTAGAGCACCATTTGATGCTTCAACAGCCAGTGATCTCATTCTAATGAGCTTTTCATCAATTATAGAGAGAGCTCCCTCAGCTGTAGCTAATAGATTAATATTGTAATTGGCATTTCTCTCAGCTTCTACCATACCTGCTATCTGAGCTCTAAACCTTTCAGATACTGCTAAACCGGCAGGATCATCCCAAGAGTTATTAATTCTTAACCCTGATGACAATCTATTTACCGCTTGATCCATTGAGTGTTGAGACTGTCCTATATGCCTTTGAGCGGACATTGACAGGATGTTATGATTTATCCTGGTACTCATAATTCCTCCTGATGTTATATCATAATTTTTTCTACATCAACATTTCGCTGATAAATATATCAGCAACTAACATGCCAACAGGAAAATTTAAAACACCCGAAAAAAACAGCTTAATTCTAGAAACAAAAAAGCAGACAAACAATGTTTATATCACAAATTACACAACAAACAATTATATTTAAAGTATTAACAATCTAAAATCTTTACTATTAAAAAGAATGGTTTATATAAAAAAATAAAAAGCTTCGGCATTAAAGTTTACCCTTATACAATCAATTAAAAGATAAGCCAAATAAACTTTGCCGAAACTTCTCTGTTTATAATTTTTCAAGAAAAATACGGGGTAACTATTACCTAGTCTCCGTACTCCTCTGTATAGTCCATCATTGATGCTTTAACAACCTCTAACGCATGGGTCTTATCGTAAGTTCTTTCGATAGTAACAATATCTTGATTATCAGGAGAGATCTTGTATGTTAAAAAGTAATGTTTCATTCTCTCAATCAATGCTTCGGGAAGATCCTCTATAGAGTTTACATTTCCCCATATATTATCATTAATAAGAACAGCAATAATTTTATCGTCAGCTTCACCATTATCTATCATCTGAAATCCACCAACAACTTTAACCCTCAATATAACATCAGATTTTGTGATAGGTCTTTCGCTTACTACACATATATCCAAAGGATCTCCATCACCTTTTTTAGATTTTGGCGATAGAGTTTTAACCCTTCTTCCACAATATGTTTTTGGTATAAAACCGTATAGTGCAGGAGGTTGAGAAGATGTTCTATTAGGTCTGTCAACTTTAATATAACCGGTCTTTTTATCAACCTCATACTTTACGGAATCAAAAGGTGTTATCTCAATATATGCGTTCAACTCTTCAGGAGGATTAACTCCTACATCTAATCCGTGCCATGGGTGTGGTCTCCACCTGTAAAAGGGCGGGGGAAAATTCATAATTTACCTCTCTTCTATATCATTTTTTAATAAAGGTATCTTCTAAAAATTATTCAGATAGAAGTTTAAACCTTAACTAGGTTAATCAATAAAAAATCAAAACCAAATATTTATGAAAGCTTTCCTAAAAAACTATAATTAAACTTTAGGTGTTTGAGTTAATATAGACTCTATATTATATTAAGAAAAAATAATTATTCAAAGTGAATTTAAAGATGAATATTGATATTAATTATATGTATGAAGCCTTGAAGGAGGCAAAAAAGGGTTTTGGAAATGTTACTCCCAACCCATATGTAGGTGCTATTATTGTTAAAAATGGAAAGATTATAGGTAGGGGAGCACATCTTAAATATGGAGAAAATCATGCAGAAGTTAATGCTATTGAAAACTGTAGTGAAAGTTGTAAAGATGCGGATATATATGTAACTCTTGAACCCTGTAATCACTATGGGAAAACACCACCTTGTAGTGAAAGAATAATAAAAGAGGGATTCAAAAGAGTAATTATAGGGATTAGAGATTACAACAGTAAGGTAGATGGCTCCGGCATAAAAAGGTTGAGAGAAAGTGGTATTGAGGTAATTACGGATATACTTAAAAATGAATGTTTTGATATAAATAGACATTTTTTTCACCATATAGGGAAAAAATCTTCATATTTTGTAATGAAATCTGCTATAACTCTTGATGGAGCAATATCAACATCCTCTGGAAGTTCAAAATGGATAACATCTCAAAAAAGTAGAGAGCTTGTTCATATCTACAGATTAATGTTTGATGCTGTTTTGGTAGGAAAAAATACTGTAATTTCAGATAACCCCTCTTTAACAGTTAGAGATCCAAATGGGAAAAAGATAGGAAGAACACCTTACAGAGTTGTCATTGATGAAGATCTCTCTCTTGACCTTAACTATAGTCTCTTTTCGGATCCAGACAGGAAAAAAACTATTGTTTTTACCACTGAAAGGGCAAAAGAGTACAAGGTAAAACAGTTTCAAGATAAAGGTGTCAATATATATAAGGTAAAGAGTAAAGATGGTTTTGTAGATCTTTCCTTAGTAAAAGAGAAACTATACAACCTAAATATATTATCTGTTCTTGTTGAGGGTGGGAAAATGATAAACACCTCACTATTAAAGTTAAACCTAATTGATAGAGTTCATATTTTTATAGCTCCCAAACTTGTTGGCAATGGTAACAGCTTTGTAGGAGATTTAGGTATAGATAATATGAATAAAGCCCTTACTTTTGAAGATAAAGATTTTGAGTTTTTAGGAGAGGATATTCTTTTCAAAGCTACTCCAAAGTTTCAATAGTAAATATTTCCAACTATCATAACTTTCGTATCACTACTTATAATCCCATGATAAAACTATACTTTAACCTGAGTTCAATATAAAGCCTTTATTTAAACCTGAAAGCTAAACCTCTTAAATTAGAGTTAATATAACTTTTAGAGTTTTCCATCTTTTAGAAGCAGGAGTTACTTAAAGGTAAAAAAGATCAGATCTACAAAAAATTATCAGATCCTTTTTGCCTAATAATCTACATTTTCACGCTTTAAATAGCACAAATTTTAAAGGATACACTAATATTTTAATATAAATCCTAAGAAATTGTAATAATGGCATGCTAATTGCAAAATACATCTCCAGAGAAAAAACCAAAAAGAGGTAGTTATGATAAAATGTGATAATTGCGGTAGAGAGATGACAAAGGTTCAAGAGTTTGCTAACAGCGATCTAACATCAAAGTATTGTAGTTTTTGTCTAAAGCCTAATGGAGATTTGAGATCATTTGGTGAGTATAAAGAACTAATGTCTTTAAACGCTCTAACAGATGAGGGAAAAGAGCTTGCAAGAAAAGTTGGATTAAAACCGGCTGAAACAAGAGAGGAAGCTGATAAGCAAGCTGACTGGGTACTTTCTCAATTGGTTGAAAATCTACCTGAAATGAAAAAATTAAAAGAGAAAGCTTAAGTTTTAGCTCTATTATCTAATTATTGGCATAAAACATGCAATACTAGATAACACAAAGAGGTAGAATTGTTTTGGAGGAGTTCTAATGAGTACTCGTATAAACCATAATATATTATCAATGTCAGCACAAAGATCTCTTCAAAGATCTCAGCTGGATATGGATACTGCTGTAGCAAGATTATCTTCGGGTTTAAGGCTAAACAGCTCTTGGGAAGATCCAGCAGGAATTGCCGTTTCTGAAAAGTTCAGAGCACAAATTTCCGGAATGGTTGAAGCCGAAAGAAATGCTAACTACGATATAAATCTTTTAGCAACAGCTGAAGGTGCTTTATCGGTAATTGATGAAAAACTTATTAGGATGAGATCGTTGGCTATTGAAGCTTCAAACGGTTCTTTATCTAATAGCGATAGAGAGTTTTTGGATGTTGAGTATCAGCAATTAAAATCTGAAATCACCAGAATTGCTAAGGTTACAAATTATAATGGAATAAGTCTTATTGACGGTTCTCTTTCAGGTTCCAAAGGGGCAGTTAATGGAACAAGCACAAAACATGATGGAAGAAATTTAAAGTTCCACATAGGTGCAAATAATAGAGAGACAGAAGATTATTACTATGTAAATATAGGTGGTGCTACTGCTAAACATTTGGGTATTGACAACTCAGATATTTTAAATACAGCAACATCTCAGCATGCAATTGATTTAATAGATGATGCCATAACTTCTAAAGATACATCAAGAGCACATATAGGTGCTGTTGTTAACAGATTACAGAGTACCATTAACGAACTTCAAGTATCTCACGAAAATGCACAATCTTCCGAAAGTCAGATTAGGGATGCAGATATTGCTCAAGAAATGGCAAACTTTACCAGAGCTCAAATTTTATTTAACTCAGGAATAAGTATGCTTTCTCAAGCAAACAACTTACCTCAAATGGTATCTCAACTTATAGGATAAAGGTTTAACAAATTAACAAATAACCAATAAAAAAAACAGAGATAAAAAAATCTCTGAAGTGAAATCAGGGAAGGAGAGAAATATGAGTACAAGAATAAACCACAATATTCTGTCTATGACGGCACAAAGGAATATTGGTATGGCTCAAAGATCTCTTGACACTTCGGTAAACAGATTATCTTCTGGACTAAGAATTAACAACTCTTGGGAAGATGCAGCCGGTTTGGCTGTTTCTGAAAAGTTCAGAGCACAGATATCTGGAATGGTAGAAGCTGAGAGAAATGCTAACTATAACATTAATATGCTAGCTACAGCCGAAGGATCACTTCAGGTTATTGATGAAAAGCTCATTAGGATGCGTGCTTTGGCAGTTGAAGCATCAAACGGAGCTTTAACATCAAATGACAGGGAGTTTATAGATGTTGAATTCCAACAGCTAAAGTCAGAGATCACAAGAATCGCCCAAGTTACAAACTACAACACAAAAAACCTTTTGGATGGTAGTTTGTCCGGATCGGGTGCAGGTAGTAGAAGTGGAAACAGAATCAGCACAAAACACGATGGAAACTCTATAAAGTTCCATATTGGAGCCAACAATACTGAAGGCGAAGACTACTACTATGTAAATATAGGTGGTGCTACTGCTGAACAATTAGGTCTTGCAGATACAAAGGTTACAGATACCGCTGTTGCTCAAAGTGCAATTGACGAAATTGATAACGCCATCACATCAAAGGATACTACTAGAACCTTCATTGGTGCAGTAGTTAAGAGGTTGCAAAACAATATTTTACAACTTCAAATATCCCATGAAAATGCTCAAGCATCTGAAAGCCAGATTAGAGATGCTGATATTGCTGCAGAAATGACAGAATTCACAAGAGCCCAAATTCTGTTCAACTCAGGTATCAGTATGCTATCGCAAGCTAACAGCCTGCCGAATATGGTTTCTCAGTTGATTGGATAGTACTTTGGAATTAAGTAAAATTGCTCCTTTACTTAGTTCCACGCCATTTTTTTCTTTCTTGTATATTTGTGCCGGAATTGCTCATCCGGTACGAATAACAAAATTGGTTATTTGTTAATATTTTTTTAGGGAAAAGCATGAAGATTGATAAGTTAAATATAACCCCAACACTATTTAACAAATTAGTAAAGAGAGCTAATATTAGTAGCAATCTTCATAGTATAGAGGATCCTAAAGACAGAAAAGAGATTAAAGATAGCTTTCAGCTTCAAAAGAAAGTTAATGGAGATGAGCTAGTTCTTGAAAAAACAGAATTAGCTCTCTCAAAAATAAAAAGAGCTAAAGAAGAGAGATTAGAAGCTATAAAAGATCGTTTGAAATTTGGATTTTACCTCAGTGATGAGGTAACAGAAAAGATTGCGAATGAAGTTATTGAAGAACAGACTAGGCATTCAATTGATCAATAAGATCTTGTATCTTTTTAGGATTCTTTATACTTTTTCCCCCAAGTTTTAAATATCTTTTTAAATCAGAAGCAGCTTTTTTAAGCTGCTTTTTATATAAGTAAGCTTTTGATCTCTTATAATATGTATCAAAATTATTTGGATCAATATCAATTGATTTTGAATAGTGCTTTATACTATCATCAAATCTTTTTTCAAGAAGATCAATTTTAGCCAAACTATTATAAGCTTTCACATAGTTAGGATCAATATTTATAGCTTCCAAAAAATCATTGTAAGCATAACTATTATGTTTACCATAAAAGTAAGATAGTCCCCTATTATAAAAAAGATCGGCAGATTTTTTACTATTATCTAAAATTATCGTATAACTCTCGGCAGATCTATCATAATTTTTTAGCATAAAGTTACACTTGGCAATTTTTGCCATCACTTTAAGAGATGAATTTTCCTCATACTCTCTATCCAAATATTTTAAACTTCTTGAGTAATCTTTTTTACTTAAATAGTAGGTTGATAACTGGTTAAGGATATCAATATTTCCACCATCAATTTCTAAACCTTTTTTATAAAGATCTACAAAAGAGGTATCTCCTACACTCTTTAAATAAGCTCCCCTCTCAACCAAGAAAGAGACACCCTGCTCCTTATCACTATCCATTTGAAGCAGTTTTAAATAATCTAAATTTGAATTTTTATAGTCACCCAAAGCTCTGTAAGATTTCGCTCTAACCCTAAGAGCTCTAAAATCTTTTGGATTTAACTTTAAAATTTTATTACTCTCTTCAATAGCCTTCTCAAACTTTTTTTCCTTAAAATACTCCTCTCCTGTTTTAGCTAAAATAAGAGAGGAAAGAGCAAGAGTTAATATTACAGTTCTTAACATATAGATACACTTCCTTGATAATAGATTTTACAAGCACTACTACAATATAAACAAATTAAACTAATATTACTAAAGTAATTACCCTCCACGGATATGGAGGGTAAGATTGACCGTAGAGTCAAAGCACAACAAAAAATATAAAAGTAATAGTTAAAAACTTTTTAAGATTTCTCTTTTAGAAGATTCATATCAATAGAGATCTTATTTTGAGATCTTAGTTCATCAACTTTTTTCTTAATGTGGTGATTAGCAATTGAGTTTTTCATATCTTTTTTAAGATTCTCTCTAACCTCATCTAAAGAGTACTCTTTGTTCTCAACCTTATCACTTACATTTATAAGATGATATCCAAATTGAGTTTTTACAGGACCTACAACTTTATTAACTTCAGCAGAAAAAGCAGCATCCTCAAACTCTTTAACCATTTGTCCTTTTCCAAAAAATCCTAAATCGCCACCATTTTGACCACTTGGGCAGCTTGAAAACTCCTTAGCAAGTTTAGCAAAATCTTCACCGGATTCAATTTTAACCTTAACTTCTTTAGCCTTTGCCTCATGCTCAGGAGAGAAAAGAATATGTTGAGCTTTAACCTGCTTTTCAACAACAAACTTAGCTCTGTTTTCATTGTAGTACTTTTCAGCATCCTCATCGGAAACATTTATCTGATTTATAAAATTTGTTTGGATATATTTAGTTAAAGCCATATTACCTCTTAGCTTTTCTCTAAATGAATCCATATCAATTCCATTGTTTTGAAGGTATTGATTCAATACCTCTTCTGAACCCATCTGCTTCTTAATATTTTCAACAGTTACATCAATCTCTTTCTCATCAACAACAATATTAGATCTCTTAGACTCATCAAGAAGAAGCTTTGCATCAATAAGCTGGTCTGCAATAAATTGAACCTGCTGTTGATTTAACTTTTGAGTTCTGTGCTGATTTTTAAAATCAAGCATTGCAAAATCAAACTCTTTTTCTGAAATAACATAATCATTAATAGTAATCATTCATTCTCTCCATCGTTTTACTTAAGGAGCTTAAGTTAATGATAAAAAACATTATTTGCAAGACTAGGAATCTTAAAATACGAATATGGCGTAAATTATTTTCTTTTTTGATGGTTAGAATACTCATACTTTCAACAACTTTATTTCTATATATTTACTGTAACTTAGAAAACAAAGAGATTACTAAAAATAAAGGAGATATTATGGTACTCGTAGGAAGAAAAGCACCTGATTTTAAAGCAACAGCATTAGTAAATGGAAATGAATTTAAAGAGATATCACTTTCTGATTATAAAGGTAAATATGTTTTACTATTTTTCTACCCTCTAGATTTTACTTTTGTTTGCCCAACGGAAATTCATGCCTTCCAAAACAAGTTGGAAGAGTTTAAGAAAAGAGGAGTAGAGGTTATAGGTGTTTCTATAGATTCTCAATTCTCACACTTTAACTGGGTAAAAACACCAAAATCTCAAGGTGGTATTGAAGGAACTACATATCCTCTTATTGCTGATTTAAATAAAACAATAACAAGAGATTATGATGTTGAAGTTCCAGGAGCAGGAATAGCTTTCAGAGCTAATTTTTTGATTGATAAAGAGGGTGTTGTTCAACATCAAAGTATAAACAATACAGATATTGGAAGAAATGTAGATGAATTAATAAGATTGGTTGATGCTCTTCAATTTACAGAAAAGCACGGAGAGGTTTGCCCTGCAAACTGGAATGAAGGGGATAAATCCATGAAACCTACCGCTGAAGGTCTTGGTGAATACTTTGGATAGTAAACAGATCTAATACTAAAGGATCTACATCTAATTAAAATTTGATATTATTTTAAAATCTTAAATAAAGTACCTCAACCTCCATTTTTGGAGGTTGAGGTTATTTAAAAAGTCAGACTGGCTAGAAACGAGTAGTACAGAAATTATTTTTTATCCAATTTCACTCTAGAATAATAGGCAATCTATGCCAAAAAATCAATAACACAGTAATAGGAAGTTTATCTACAGTCTTAACTATTATTGTAGGCTATGTTCCTTTAGAACTACCTTTTCATAACTTCTTTGCTTTACACTTTTTCAGTAGACCATAATTAAAGAGCAAAGCTAGATACAATATTATCCCATTGACAAAATATAAAAAAATATGGACATTCTTCATAAAATTGGGTTATTATTCAACTTGATTTGTGGAGAAAGAACTACCAAAGAGTTTAAATGATATGGAGAGAAAAATGGAGTTCTAGAATCTATTTTTCAAAAATATCTACTTTAATGACTTTTCAGTAAACCCTAGTTAAAAACATTGACTATTTTAGGTGGTAAGTTTCTTTACCCATTTTTTATATATAACCAAACTAAAGAATCGAGAAAATTTTGGAAAAAGGATTTGAGAGAAACTTAAAACTTTTAAACATTATATACATTTTAAAATGGTTTGTTTTAATGCTTCCGGTAACCGTGCTATTTTTTACGGAAAACGGATTAAACGGAGAAGAGATTTTAAAACTTACCTCCTACTATGCAGTATCAATAGTAATCTTTGAGATACCATCGGGATACTTAGCCGATCTTTGGGGCAGGAAAAACTCTATAGTAAGTGGACTTATACTATCACTAATAGGTACAATCTTCTTTCTATTTCCCGGATACTACTATTTTCTTATTGCTGAAATATTTCTAGGGGTTGGAGCAAGCTTTATCTCCGGTTGTGATTCTGCTCTATTTTATGATTCTCTACTCTCTCTAAAGAAAGAGAGTAGCTTTCAAAAACTGATAAGTAGATACAGATCTTATGGAAACTTTTCCGAAGGTTTTTCAGGTATTGCAGGAGGTTTTATAGCCTCTTATGCAGTTGTTTATACCGTATATGGAAGAATATTAGTTTTGTTTATAGGTGTTTTAATATCACTACTTTTGGTAGAACCTAAGGTTGAAAGAATAAAAACCGATAGATTAAAAAATCTTTTTATAGTTATAAAATATGCTCTTTACGATAATAAAAAGGTTAAATGGCTAATTTTACTGGGAGCTGTTCTTGGTGCTGTAACCTTAAATATGGCTTGGTTTTCACAATTTTTCTTTAAACATATAAACCTAGACCCTTTCTACTATGGAGTAATATGGGCTATTATGCAATTTGCTTCAGGAATCTATGCAATTTTAGGATTAAAATTTGTTAATTTGATAGGAAAGAGAAACAGCATGATATCATTAATAGTTTTTATAATAGTAGGATTTTTTGGTCTCTCTTTCTCAACTAATATCTTTATAGGTATAATATTTATACTAACAACCTATTTCATAAGAGGTATAAATCTTCCGGTACTCGATTACTATATTCATAATGAGGTTAGTTCAGATAAAAGGGCAACAACACTTTCAATAAAAAGCTTAATGGTTAGATTGATATATTCACTATTTGCTCCACTATACGGATACTTAATTGATAAATACTCTCTTAGTTTGAGTTTGCAATCGGCAGGTTTAATCTACTCAATAATAGGAACCATTGCTGTTATAGCAATCATAAATGTTATGGATCTTAGAAGAGAGAATAGATAATGAGGTTGCCTTAAAAAAACAGAGTTTTAAGATTTTTATCAAATACAAATTAATAATCTTCCAAAATCTCCTCTAAACTCACCACTTCAAAATCTTTTACATTTCTATCCTTCTCATTAAAAGCTATTCCCATACAGATAACTTTTCTCTTATCAGCCATATAAGGTTCGTAGTATTTTTTCTCTTTTATTTGAGCAATAGCAGATTTAGCATCGCTCATCTTAAATTCCATTACATATATAGAAGTATCTGTTTCTACAACAGCATCTATTATACCGTGATTGGTTCTTTCCTCTACTTTTATATGGATACCCATAAACTTTAAGATTAAATAGATAACCGTATGGTAGTAACTCTCATATTTACCTGTTCCAAGATTTTTTGGTATTTTAGCAAATATAGATCTTAGAGTTAGAATAAAC
>PDWI01001580.1_pt1 | contig 35565 bp, 43 predicted proteins | sample 1430891 | NCBI WGS metagenome assembly PDWI01 (sample SAMN01162508, study PRJNA174530) | Oral metagenome, whole genome shotgun sequencing project. | biome: Marine environment; feature: Marine mammal; material: Swab sample of the gingival sulcus; isolation source: swab sample of gingival sulcus... | reverse complement strand
CTAAGTTAAGTAAGGCACTACAAATTTAATTAAAAAACTAAATACCTTAAATAAAGGCTTTGTTTTATGTTGTTGTAGTGGTTATGTCCTAAGTCAGGATATTTTTCTCTTTCATTTTCGTGCCTTTTTGTTTTATTTTATACTTAAAAAAGTATATATTATTAAAATAATACACTTTTTTAATGAGTTTGTCAAGAGTAAATATAATTTTTTAAGTATTTTATGATAAAATAATATAATTAAAAAAGTATAAATAAGGTTTTATAATGGATAAAGAAGAATTTAAAGAATTATTGAAAAAAGCAAATTTAACAAAAAAAGAGTTTGCTATAATTATAGATATGAAATACACTTCAGTTAATAATTGGGGTAGCTCTCAGCAATTTCCTAGATGGGTAAAATCTTGGCTAGAAAATTATATAGAAAAACAAAAATTAGAAAATATGAAAAAAATTTTAAAAGATACAGACATTTGTAAGGATATAACTAATGGCTAGTGTTAGATGGGCTGATTTACAAAGATGGTCGCTAGTTGATGTTGAATTTGGTACACCAAAAAAAGATATAGAAGATAAAGACTGTGCCGATGTAAACACTCTTTATACTTATGGTATAAATTCTAATAATGAATTTTCATATAGACATATGGCTATAGTTTTATCAAAAAATTTAAAAAATAGTAATATTACGGTTGTTCCATTAACCCAAACTAAATATGGAGATGAAGAAAATATTTCACGAATTGTATTAGATTCTAAAAAATACCCAAGATTTTTATACAAAGACACCTCAATACTGTGTGATAATATAATAACTATAGAAAAAAGAGTAAGAATTAAAAAAATAGTACAAAAATGGATACCATTACCTCTAAGAAGAAAAATACAAAAAACAATGTTTCATAGTTTTAAATAAAAAAAGCCCCACTTCCAAAAAGTAAGGCTTACGACCCCAAGGGTCAAAACAGTGTGCTTTTAACACCCGTTCCGATATATATGCCATAATTTTAGCAAATATTTAAAATAATGTCAAGCCTTTTATCTAAATCTCATCTGTTTTACTAAATTCTCTTGAATCTCTGAATGTGTAGGTTTTTTATTAAGTGTGGATTTTGGAAAATTATTAAGATTTGCTGTTTTTAAAAGATTTAAAGCATTATCCCGTGGTACTTCAACTTTTTTTGTTGTTAAAGTTTGACTTTTTTTTGTTTTAGGTGTTACCTTTTTATCCCCACCAATATCTATATTTCCATGCTTACTTTCTCTAACAGTTTCTATTTCTCTTTTTTGTGGTCTATTATTTTCATCTAAATAAATCTCATAAATTCTTTCAGTTCCATCTGTATCTTTGAGTGTCTTATATTTTGAAACTTTACCAGTTTTTATCTTATTTAATTTTTCTAGCTCCAAATTAAACATCCTATCATCATGGGAATTTGCATTTTTTATTCTTCCATCTTGCAAATTAAACATCTGTTTATTATGTTCTCTTTGATTATTGGCTTTTTTATCTTCTACTCCAAACATCTTCTCATTATGCACCTTTTGATCATTTGCTTTTTTTGCTTCAAGATTAAAAGCTATTCTTTTCTCTCTTGCTTTTTGATTCTCATTTGCCATATCTATTAACATTTTTCCAAATCCACCAACATAATCTGCCATTACTCTTTCCTTTCACTTTGCATTAAAGCAATTGCTACATCCTTTGTACCATCATTTACTATTACATATCTTTTTCCATTTTCATCGGTAAAAACATCTTTAAACTTTCGTGGAGTTTCATCATCGTGGATAGATGTTATTGCATCTCCTAATTGTACTACCTCCTCATCACTTAAGCCCTTTGTAGCAAGTGGGTGTATTTTTCTAAACTTCTCTATTTGAGATATATTACTTGTATCATCTAGTTTAAATTGTACTTTTTTCATCGCATCACCCTCCTATTATGCTCTCTCACCTCTTTTCTATCTGCAATTCTATCTCGTATATCATCTGTTTGTGCATCATAATACTTTGTTTGAGATTTTAAATTTCTTCTTTTATGTCCATACATCCCTATATTCATTCCCATATTCGCGGCACCCACAAAAACCCCTGCAGGTTTTAACCAGCTCCAGTTTTTGCCATTATTTAGCAGTTGTTCATTTAAATCAAATTGTTGCTGATTTAATTGTTCTTGTGTAACTGACATAACATATCCTTTTTATTTATGCTACTCTATTTTATTTGCTTTTTTGTCTTAAAAATTCTCATACATTTGCTCATACATCATATCGTACATACCATCATATTGTAAATCATAGATATAGTTTGTGATTCTATCCTGCTCCCCTGATAGATCCAGTTCCTCTTCAAGTTTTTCTAACTCCTCTTTTTTTTCATCTAGTTTATCTTGCCGTTTTTTTAGATCAATTTCAGAAATAATATCAAAGCTACTAGATGTAAGTTGCACACTAAAGCCTAGCACCTCCATAGTTGTAGCTCCCTCTTGTATTACGCTTTGATATGATGTAGCTAAAAGCATAGCCATAAGTATTATTTTAACTGCTAGTTGAAAATCATCATCTCCTATTCCACTCATTGAGATAATCGAAAGTGCAACAAATGTTGCAGTCATTAAAGTACTTCCAAAATAAGCATATATATTTTGACCTGTAAAATACATAATAACTGCAGCAATAATAAAAACAACAGCTTCATCATACTCACAGTGATCAACATCTACACTTCTCATAGTCACAAAAGCATAGAGTAAAGGTACAAGTACTCTAGGAGCTAGTCTCATAGTTTTTTCATAATCTAATCTATATATTTGATACTCATAAGTAGTAGTTTCTGTATTTTCATCATGAGTAGTAGTTTCTGTAATTGTTTTATTTTCAATAGTAACTATATCTTGCCAGTTCTTATAAATACTGTCTAATTTTTCCTCATCGGCAACTTGCCCAAAATGGCAAAAGTTCCTAAAAAGAGTTTTGCCAAATATACAAGATAGACAGACTTTGATGGAGTTTATAGGCTATTGTTTCTTACCATCTCACGACTATGAATCTTTTTTATATCTTTATGGGAAGAGTGGAGCAAATGGAAAATCTGTTATTATGGATGTGATTAAATCATTCTTTGGTAAAGAAAATACATCTTCACTAGACCTACAAGACTTTGAGGGACACAAACTGCAAGTTTTAGAAAATAAAATAATAAATATAGGAAGTGAAGTAGACTCAAAAGGCTTAAATAAAGGGCAAATGTCAAAACTAAAAGCCTTAACAGCAACAAAAGATGATATCTCTATCGACCCAAAAAATAAAGATCCAAGAACCCTAGAGAGCCAACACCAACCAAAACTAATATTCTCAGGGAACAATAAACCAAGTCCAAACGGTATGGATGATGGGGTATTTAGACGAATGTTACTTTTAACCTTTGATTCAGAGATTAAAGACAATGAAAAAATAAGAGGCTTAAGTGATAGATTTGAAGATGAAAAAGCAGGTATTTTATCTCTTGCACTAAAACATCTTGAAAACCTTATAAGTAAAGGTGCATTCACAAAATCAGATAATCTCTTAGCAAATATAGAAGAGTACAAAGACCAAACCAACCCTATAAGAAAATATGTAAGTGATTGTTTAAGTAAAGATGATAGTATTATTATTCCTAAAGACTTCCTATACGCACACTATAAAGAGTACACAGAAGAGAAAGGGAACAAACCACTATCTCAAGCAAAATTCTTCTCAAGATTAAAAGATGAGATGAAGTCCATAGAAGATTTAGGACAGCAAAGAATAAATGTTCCAAATATCCCAAAAGATAGACCAAGATTTGTAAAAGGTGCTTATTGTAATAGTCACGATGTATTCTCATTTACTTACGATAAAGAAGAGATCCAAACAAAAACTATCAACTATGATTTTGATACAAAACAAATTATAATCAAAGAAGATACAAAATGAATAAGCAAATTTTAGCTAAAATAGATACCTTAAAGGAGCAAAAAAATGGCACAAGAGAACAAAACAGCTGGAGCAAACAAAATAACTCTAACAATAAGCGACAAACTAAAAGAAAATATGGAGAAAAAAGCACAAGAAATAGGAGTGCCTTTAACTCAATATATTGTTTCATTAATGATACAAGACACCAAAAACTAAACAATAAATATACAATATACTACCAATTAAGGAACAATAAAGTTCCTGAATGTAATAATTCTATCATAAAAACAAAAAAGGATAGAATTATGAAAAAACAAATCAACCCAATACAACTTAGTGATGATCTACTAGATATCAGATGTGCAATAGAACAAATCAACTTCATACAAAATGCAATGTTTGATCAAAGTACAAGTGATGAGTTTTGCTCAGGTGCTGCTTTATTATCAACTCCTATAGATAATATTATGGATATTTTAAGAAAATTAGATAAACAATTAAAGGAAATAGATGATGAATAAAATAACAGCAGAAGAAACAATTATACTTTTTAATGGTGCATATAAAAATATCGAAAGAATCTATAAAAAAGCTAAAAAGAAAAAAAGTATTAGATACTATCTAAGAAAAACTATGAAATCAAATGACCAATACATAGATTTTTTACCAGACACTATGATTGATTCTTTATACGATACCACAAAAGTATATTTTCAATACCTAGAAAATGATTTAGGATTAAAGGACTAAATCTATGCAAGACTATCCTAAGCTTAAAAAAATGGTTTTTGATTTAAACTCAAGAGTAAAAGCATTAGAAATATCCCTACCAAAGTGGATAAGCTTAGGAGATGCTGCAAAAGATTTAAAAGTTTCAAGAGATACCTTAAGAAAATATTTAAAAGCAAATTTTGAACCTGAGGTGGATTTTAAGAAAATTGGTGCTAAACTATACATAAGTAGGGATACTCTATTTCTTGTAAGGACACATTATGAGAAATAAATCAGGGTACTATATAAGTAAAAACAAAATTATATATGTACAAGGCACAGTAGATGGAAAATTCATAAGAAAATCCACTGGGAAAAAAGCAACAAAGGACAATCTTAACTATATTAAGAAGTTCTATTATGAGGTTCTTTTAAAACTAACTGTTAAAAAAGTAAAAAAAGTATCATTAAAAACCTATGGCATAAAGATACTAGAAAATACTTCCATAAGAAGAGGTAAAAATCAACAAAAAGATATTTTATCAAAATTTCATAATCATATACTGCCAACTTTTAAAAACTTTGCACTAAATGATATAAAAACTTCTGATGTAGAATATTGGCAAAATCTCTTATTAAAAAAACTATCAAGTTCTTCAGTGAAAAAATGTAGAGAGATTTTAAATCTAATTTTTAGAAAAGCATTAGCAGATGATTTAGTAAATAAAAACTATGTCGAACTAGCAGACAATATCCAAGTAGTAAATGCAAAAAAAGAGCCATATACAGAAGCAGAACTAAGACTTTTATTAGAACATTCAACAGACTGGTTCCATATCTACTTAGTTTTAGTTACAAGTACAGGACTAAGAGTAGGGGAAGCCTTAGGCTTAAAATGGGAAGATATCGATCTAAACAATAACTTCATCGATTTAAAAAGATCTATATCAAAAGGACAAATCATAGATGAAACAAGTTTAACAAATAAAACAAAAAATCATCAAAGATTAATCCCTTTAGATAGTACTGCTGTTAAAAAACTAGCTAAATACCATCAAAATAAACCCAGCAATGAATGGGTATTCGTAAATAAACATGGATCACATTTTACAGATGGAAGAAATGTAAATAAATACTACTGGAAACCATTACTAGCAAAACTAAATATAAAAGATAGAACCATGTATGCCCTCAGGCATTCATTCGTAACTATTATGAAAAATCATGGTGCTAGTGATATGTGGCTAAAATCAGTAATAGGTCATAAACAAAGTTCAAAAGTTATGGATGATGTTTATTTCACTTTTAACAATGAACATCATAAAATATCAAATACAAACAATTTTTTTAATCATATAGAAAAGGAAAATAAAGTAATATGATAAATATAAGTTTCTGTAAAATTACTGCTATCCTACTGCAAAGTGAAAAAAAGATGATTTTGAAAAATGGAAAGAAACCCGATAATAACTGGTGTCAGGAGAGAGACTTGAACTCTCGACCTCCGGCTTATGAGACCAGCGCTCTAACCAGCTGAGCTACCCTGACTAATATTAACTATTTTATATTCAAATTAAATTCTTAATATTGAGTGGAATTATATCTTGTAAAACTTAATATAATATAAATAATATAGGTGCTTTCTTAAAAAATAATATTGATAATATAACTTTGTTTAATTTTTTATTATTTAATGTTAATTGTATTATGCATTTGCTAAATTTTCTACTCTATCTAATTTTTCTTCTATTATAAAGTTTTTTTTATTATTTTCACTTCTTTTTTTTAGAGTTATGATTCTTTTAAGAGATTATTCATTTCGTTTTCAGTTAAAGTTTTCACCTCTAGACTAATAGCTTTATCATATTTACTCCCTGCATCTTCTCCATAGATAAGATAGTCTGTTTTTTTTGAAACCGATCCAGCTACTTTTGCCCCCAAGCCTTCAAGTTGTTTTTTCACCACTGTACGACTTACACTCATGGTTCCCGTTAGGACTACTGTTTTATCTTTAAATGGATTTTCATCTATTGTGATTTTTTTCTCTACACTTGGTTGGATTATTTTAAATAATTTTTCCATTAAAATTCTATTGACTCGTATAAACTCTAATAAAGAGTTAGCCATCTGTTCACCAATACCATCTAAAATTTCAAGTTGTTCTTTTGTGACATCTAAAATATCCATTCCAAACTCTAAGCAAATCTGTTTACTAGCTACCTCTCCTATGTGTTCTATCCCTAAGGCATTTACGACTCTATGAAGTTGGGTATGTTTCGTATTTTGTATAGCTGTTAATAGGTTGGATATTTTTTTCTCTTTAAAACTCTCTAAACCTTCTAAATCTTTTGCTTGTAAACTATAGAGATCTAAAACATCTCTTATTATTTTTTTATTAACTAAAAGTTCAACTATTTTATTGCCCAATCCATCTATATTCATACAATTTTTACTAGCAAAATAGATTATGCTATTGACAACGCGACTAGGACAATCAAGATTTTGACACTTTATAAGAATCTCTTCTACTAAAAGTTCACTATTACATTGGGGACAATGTGTAGGAGGCTTTATATCTACTTGTGTTCCATCGCGACGATCTTTTAAAACTTTTGTTATTTTAGGAATAATATCGCCACTTTTAATAATAATAACTTCATCATTTATTTTTAAATCAAGTCTTTTAATCTCATCAAAATTATGTAGTGTTGCACGCGAAACTGTTGAACCATCTATTAAAGTTGGAACTACATTAGCTACAGGCGTTATAGCACCTGTGCGACCAACTTGAAGTGCTATGCTTAAAACTTTAGTGTTTTTTTCAACAGCAGGAAACTTATAGGCACATGACCACTTAGGAAATTTTACTGTATATCCTAAGTCACTTTGCGCTTGTAGATCATCTATTTTAATAACCATACCATCAAGACCCATAGGGATGTTTTCTCTTTGAGAGATGATTTTATGATACATCTCTTCTATCTCTTCCTTTGTGTTACATAGAGTTTGGATAGGTGGTTTTGCAAATCCTAAAGAGTGTATAAAAGAGATAACTTCACTACTTTTTTTGAAATGTAACGAGTTTTCTCCCACCCCCCAAACAGTAAAAAATAGTTTTCTTTTTGCAGTGATATTACTATCAAGTTGTCGTAAACTACCAGCTGCTGCATTTCTAGGGTTTGCAAACGGTGGTTCGTTATTTGCTATTCTTTGTTGATTAATAGTATCAAAGTCATCTTTTTTAATAACTATTTCACCGCGTATTTCAATAAGACCATCATAAGGTATAGATAAAGGGATAGAGTGGATTGTTTTTACATTTTGAGTGACATCTTCTCCCACACTTCCATCACCCCTTGTGATAGCTTGTTTAAGAGTTCCATTTTCATAGATAATATTTAAACTAGCCCCATCAAATTTAGGTTCACAAATAAAAGTTAAATGTTTTTGATCTACAACTTTAGAGACTCTTTTTATCCATTCTTCTAACTCTTGAGTATTAAAGATATCCTCCTGTGACCACATTCTACTTAGATGCTTTGCTTTTTTAAAGCCTTTTAAAATATCACCACCCACTCTTTGTGTAGGGCTATTTGGATCTCTATGTGCCGGATTTGATTGTTCATAAGCTAAAATATCATGGTAGAGTTTATCATACTCTTCATCTGTAGCTATCGGATTATCTTCTACATAATATGCTTTTGCCCATGCTTGTAAAGTTTTTATTTTTTGATTATACTGTTTTTGTGTCATTTAGTATCCAGTGATTAGAAAATCTATTGCATTTATAATTTCTGTTCTTTTATCAACTAAAGAACATATTCTTTTACCTAAGTAAGATTTTGGAATAGGAGCTATTTCAGCTGTTGACATAATAACTTTTTTATTCTCAATAATAAAAATAGGATTTAAATTTGAAATAGATTTAATATTTACAATAAGTGGTACTACCACAGTTGTAGAAAGATTATTTAAAATATCATTTTGCACGCTTAAAAGATATGGAATTTGAGTATTTGTATCCTTATTTTTATTTATGAAAACATCAAATTGCATTATTAAAAACTCCTAAATGAGTCATTAAATAAACCATTTTCTTTTATTCTTTGATTATAACTATTAATTGCATCCTTATTAGAGTTTTTCCATTTTTCTTTTTCTTTTGTGCGTACTTCATCCTCTAATGTTTTTTCTAAACTACTCGATAAATTTATTTTATATTCTCTTGCTTTTGATAACAAGTCTGAATTTATACTTAGGTTTGTATTTTTCTTTTTAGCTTTCTTATTGTAAATCATTGTCATAATGTATCCTTTATGCGTATATAGTGTACGCATTTTATCTTAATATTACTTAAGTAAGTTACTTTTTTAAATTATCTAGTAATCAATTCTCTAAATTTTTTATAACCAAACTCTCTTACTGTTAAATAAAATAAAATAAAACCACTCAAACTACTAGCTAAAGCTAAGCCATAGATACCATAGGGTTTTATAAGTAGTAAAGATAGAAATATATTTCCTATTAATGTTTTCATAGTAATAGTAGCTGCTAGGGCTTGTTTCTCATGTGCGTAAAGCCAAAGTGAAAATATTTTTCCTAATCCAAAGGGTAAAAGACCTATTAAATACATAGTTAATACCACAGCAGTTGTTTGTGTGTCAGATTCTCCAAATGCACCTCTTTGGAAGAGTAACTCTACGATAAAGGTATTTAGAACAATACCTATGATTGTTGCAAATCCTAATAATCCAAACAAAACAAAAAAAGCTTTTCTTAAATATAATAATGCTTTTTTTTCATCATTATTTTTAATGGCTTTTGCCACGGTGGGAAATAGGGCAACTGAAGTTGCAATAGCAAATAATGCTAGTGGTAATTGAAATAACCTATTTGCATAATATAAGTAACTAATACTTCCTGTGATTAAAAAACTAGCTAACCAAGTATCTAAAAAAGCAGCAATATGTGCAGCACTACTTCCAAAAACAGCAGGATAAAATTGCTTATAAAATCTACTTTGTTGAATGTCTCTTTTTTTCTTTTTTATAGTAAGTGCAAAAATTTTTATTTGTAATTTTTTTATCATATAGAGATGTACTAATATTTGTAAAAAACCACCAACTATAACACCCCAACTAAGATAATAAACTATCTCTTTGGATTCTAAATTTTGAGATAGTAATAAAGCTGCAATAAGTGATATATTTAATAAAGCAGTAGAAAATGCTGTTGTAGAAAAATGATTTTTGTATTGTAGAAGTGCGGCTAAAAAAGTAACTATAAAAATAAGAGGGAGATAATAAAAACAAATAGCCACTAAAGGAGCAGCTAATTGTACTGTTTCTTTATCAAAGCCTATAGCAATAACTTGTGTAAAAAATGATGAAAAGAGAGTTACAATGATACTTAAAAATATAATAAACAGTAAAAATTGTAAAAATATGATAGTACTAAAACGAACTTTATGGGTATTTTTAGCGTAAGCTGGGATAAATACTTGTGTAAATGCACCCTCTGCAAAAATACGTCTAAATAAATTTGGGAGTTTAAAGGCAACAAAAAAGATATCACTATAGATATTAGCCCCAAGAATAGAAGCTGTTAAAAGATCTCGTAAAAATCCAAGAATTCTTGAAACTAAAATACCCGCACTGTTTGTAAATATATGTTTTAAAATAATACACACCCTCTTATATTGATGGAGTATTATAGTCTATATTTGTTTAGAATTTCGAAAATTAATCAAAATTCAACTATAATACGAAAAAACATAAATGATTAGGTACTAAGGAATATTATGAGAAGTGATGAAGTAAAGAGGGGACATTCACGTGCTCCGCATAGAAGTTTGTTAAGGGCTACTGGATTAAAAGATGAGGATTTTGATAAGCCATTTATAGGGGTAGCAAATTCATTTATAGAGGTGATCCCTGGTCATTTCTTTTTAGATAAAGTAAGTGCTATTATAAAAGATGAGATTAGAAAAAATGGCTGTGTACCATTTGAGTTTAACACTATAGGGGTAGATGATGGTATAGCTATGGGACATGATGGGATGCTATTTTCACTTCCAAGTAGAGAGTTAATAGCAAATTCAATTGAAACAGTGATGAATGCACATAAATTTGATGCTATGATAGCGATTCCAAATTGTGATAAGATAGTTCCAGGTATGATTATGGGGAGTTTAAGGGTAAATGTACCTACTGTATTTGTTTCAGGTGGTCCTATGGCTAAAGGGTATACAAAAAATGGTACACCTATAGATTTAGCGACTGCCTTTGAAGCGGTTGGGAAATTTGAAAATGGGGATATTACTGAAGAGGAACTTAAAGATATCGAGTGTAATGCATGTCCCAGCGGTGGATCATGTTCTGGTATGTTTACGGCAAATTCTATGAATACACTTATGGAAGCTATGGGTATAGCCTTACCTGGAAATGGTACTATTTTAGCACTTACAAAAGCAAGAGAAGATTTATATAGAAAAGCTGCTAGAAGAGTATGTGAGTTAGCAAAATTAAGCCTTGAAGAAAAAGAACCATATAATATGAAAAATATTTTAAATGAGAATGCAGTACGAAATGCCTTTGCAGTTGATATGGCTATGGGTGGGTCTTCAAATACTGTACTTCATATGCTTGCAATTGCTAGAGAAGCTGATGTAAACTTTGAACTATCGGATATCAATGCAATCTCTCATAAAATTTCCCATATAGCTAAAATTTCTCCTTCGGAAACGACTATACATATGCAAGATATAGATAAAGCAGGTGGAGTTAACGCAGTTATGTGTGAGATGGATAAAAGAGATGTTTTATTTGATAATCTTACAATTACAGGGGAGACAATCAAAGAGAGAATAAAAGATTCTAAGATAAAAGATACAGATATTATTCATACGGTTGATAATGCCTACAGTGAGGTTGGTGGATTAGCTATTTTATATGGTAATTTAGCAAAAGAGGGTGCTGTTATTAAAACTGCTGGTATTACAGGGGAGCGAGTATTTACAGGGACTGCTGTTTGTTTTAACTCTCAAGATGAAGCGATTGCTGGTATTTTGGATCATAAAGTAAAAGCGGGTAATGTTGTAGTGATTAGATACGAAGGTCCAAGAGGTGGTCCTGGTATGCAGGAGATGTTAGCCCCTACAAGTTTAATTATGGGTATGGGACTAGGTGATACAGTGGCTTTAATTACTGATGGTAGATTTTCTGGAGCTACAAGAGGTGCGAGTATTGGGCATGTTTCTCCTGAAGCTGCTGAAGGGGGTCTTATAGGATTACTTGAAGATGGTGATGAGATTCATATCGATGTTGATAAGTATATCTTACAAGCAAACCTATCAGATGAGGTTATAGCTAAAAGAAAAGAGAAATTTGTTCCTATTAAGAAAAAACTTTCATCAAAATGGCTACAACAATATAGAGCATTGGTTACAAATGCAAGTAATGGAGCTGTTTTAAAAACTGATTTGGATTAAATCAGTTTTTCTATAGATATGAAGTCCTAACCTAGGAAAGTTGTATTTTATAACACTTTCCAAGGTAAAACTTCATTTGCATACATCGGAACGACCTGTTCTTTTTTAAATTCGTAAAATGAAGGGACTTGAAAATCCTCTTTAACCAGAGTGATACTTTTTGTTGATGGTTGCATATTATAAATTTTACAGGCATTATCACTTAAAAATTTTTGTAAATTATCTAATTTATTATGTTGTTCAAATAAATCGACTAAAACTTGAATAGCAATAGGAGCTGTAAATACACCAGCTGCACATCCACATGTTTCTTTTGCATGTTTTGGATGAGGTGCACTATCGCTTCCAAACATAACTTTTGGATGCCCATCTAACGCTACTTTTAATAAAGCATCTCTATCAATTGGTTTTTTTGCAATTGGTTTACAAAATAGATGTGGTTGGAGCATACCACCTGCTACATCATCAAGAGTAATAAGTAGATGATGCAAGGTAATAGTTGCATATAAATTATCATATTTATCTAGCATATCAACAGCATCTTTTGTTGTAATATGTTCCATAATAATAGTAAGTTTAGGAAAAGCTTTTGCTAAAGTTTCATAAACACTCATAAATTCTTTTTCTCTATCCATAACGAAACCATTTGTTTCCCCATGTACACACAAAGGAATATTAAGATCTGCCATTGCATTTAAAGTGGGTGCTAAGGCTTGGGTATCAATTGTTTTAACACCAGCTTCACTATTTGTAGTAATACCAGCAGGATAAAGCTTAATAGCAGATATTTCATCTTTTACACCTTCTAAAAATTCTTTTGAGTATGCTTTAAAAAACAAAGTCATAAACGGAGTAAAATTATCTTCTTTGTCTATAGCATTCATTATTCTATTTTTATAAGCAATTACCGCTTCTTTTGTATCTATAACAGGTACAAGATTGGGCATCACAATCGCACCTGCAAAAGTTCTTGCAGTAAGTGGAGCAACTAATTCCAACATATCATTATCTCTTAAATGCAAGTGCATATCAAACGGGCTAGTAAGTGTAATTTTTTTCATTATTTAAAATCCTATGGTGAATATTATGACAAACATTATATCTAAATATTCATTAGATATAATACTCTATATGTAGGAGAAAAAATCGTTCTTTTTACTTTTTTATTATCTTTATCTTTATTTTTCAAATATCCTATCAAGGGTAGCTTTTGCTAAAAACCTATCATAAAAGGCATTTTCTAAACTTTGTTTTGCCCTAGTGAATAAAAAATTTGCATTGATTAAATCTGTACTACTTGAAAGTCCTTCTTTAAATCTATTATTAACTATTTTATAGTTTTCTTTAGATTGTTCTAGTGATATTTTTGCTGTTTCATAGTTTAGTTTAGAGACTTTAAACTCTTCCATAGCTTTTTCATATTGAGTTTTTACAGATAGTTTTAAGAGTGCTAAGTCTTCACTTATTTGTGATATCTTTTTTTGAAAAATTATATTTTGAAGTGAAGTTTTACTTCCATTGTATAAATTCCATGATAATTTTATAGAAGCTGTTTTTTGTTCATCAACTCTATTGTTTTCTACTTTTAATAAAGCATCATCTCCAAATTTTGTATATGTTAAATCCATATTTACCTTTGGTAAAAAATCACCCTTATTTGCTGATTTTTGATTTTTTAAAGAATCAATAGTTTTTTCTAAAGCTTTTATTTCGCTTCTATTATTTAGCTTATCTAAACTATAATTTTCTAGTAAAATATCTTTTTTATTTAAATCTTTGATTATCTCGTTTTCTTCTAATTTTCCACCTAAGATATTTTTTAACCCTAATCTAGCAATCTTAGAATTAGCCCTTGCCCTTGCGAGATTTTGTTTTGCCTGTAGCATTTGTGCATTTACCTGAAGTAAATCACTTTTTGCTAAAAGTCCTTGTGTAAATCTATTTTGTGAATCTTTATATTGCTGTTTTAATAATTCAAAACCATTTTTCATAGTCTGGATATTTTTCAAATTTTTTAAATAGTTTATATAAGTTCGCTTTGTATTTAAAATCAAATCATACTTTGCAGCATTTAAAGTATAAGTAGAAGCTTGTTCTAAATTTTTTGAAGACTCTAAATTATACTTATCCCAAAGTCCATTAAAAAGATTATAAGAAAGTGTTATATTCGCATTTGAATTATCTTTTCCTTGTCCTAAATTTTCATCATTTGCATTATAAATATAGCCTATATTAAGCTGTGGTTTAAAATTAGCCTTTGATAAATTTATTTTTTCTTTTATCTCTTCATAAATATATTGCTCTTTTTTTATGCTGTTATTATTTTCTAAGGCTTTGTTAACTGCTTCATTGATATCTAGTGCATTTAGATATGTAAAAGATGCTATAAAAATAACTAAAATAAAACTTCTCATTTTTCTTTCCTTTTTACACTTTGTTCTAATTTTATAAAAAACATAAGTAATGCAGGTGTTACAAAAATAGTAAAAATAGTTGAAAAGGCTAAACCTCCAGTGATAACTGAACCTAATCCCCTATAAAACTCACTTCCAGGACCTGGTATCAAGACAAGTGGAAGCATACCAAATACAGAAGTCATAGAAGACATATAAATTGGTCGTATTCTTGTCTTTGTAGCTTTTAACACAGCCTCTTTATGTTCCATTTCTCCACTTCTTATATAATTTAAACTTTGGTGTACTATCAAAATAGCATTGTTTACAACGATACCAACTAAGATGATAAATCCAAGTATGGTTAAAATATCTAAAGTCTGAGGTGCTATAAAGGTATTTGTCATGGCAAGCCCTATAAATCCACCAGCAGTTGCTAAAGGAACAGTAAACATTATAACTATTGGATATAAGAAATTTCCAAATAGTGAAGCCATAAGCAAATAAACAATTGCTAAAGCTAAAATAAAATTACCCAATAATAAGTCTATTGTTTCAGTTAGTTTATCAGCAGTTCCTGACATACCAATTTGTATATTTGAAGGAATTTTCCCTTTTGCTTTCATAACTTCAATCATTCCACCAATCTTCTTCATTGCCTCTTCTATTGTCATTCCTTTAGGTGGTGTTACTTGTAAAGTTATGGTTCTTTTCCCATCTAAGTGTCTAATTTCACTAATTCCTGATGTTAAAGAAGAACTAGCCATTGATGAAATAGGTACTATTGAAGAGTTCGCCAAAGCAATTTGTGAAGAGAGTATATCTTCAGGGGTTTTTATTGATTTCTCATCTGCTTTTAAAACTAAATCAATTTTCTTTTTACCATCTTGTTCAAAGTCTCCTACTTTTCGCCCATCCATAAAAACATCAACAATAACACCTAAATCCCACGAAGTCATACCAAAAGATTTCAAGGCATCTTGATTTGGTTTTATTTTAAACTCTGGATATAAAAGCTCAACAGAAGGTACAGGTCTTACTTGACTGCCTTTTAAGGTCTGTTTAGTTGCACCAAAAAGCATAGCCCCAATATTTGCAATATCTTCAATCTTTTGAGACGAAATATCAATATTTACAATATTTCCCTCACCAATTCCCTTTTCAAAAACACCTGATTGAATGGATACTCCAAAAATAGAGGGCATAGAGTTTATTATTGGTTTAAACATAGGAATTAGATCCCTTGCTCTATCTTCATGCATAGAAGTTGCTCCAAAAAGATTAAAATCCCCAAATGAGACGAAAAATGCTCTATTTATTCCTGGAATATTTTCCACATCTTTATTTATATATGGTTCAATTTTTTTCATTAAATACGCTCCCATATCATATCTTTCTTTATATGAAAGTCCTGGAGGTGCTATTAAGATATTAAAAATAAGGTTTTTATTTCCCTGTGGTAAATAATCAAGTTTTGGGAATAAAATATAAATAATAGCAACAGAGAAAATAGCAAGTGATGAAATAGTAAATATCTTTGTAAAAACATTTTTTAAAGAAATATTTACTATTGACATAATTATTTCAACTAATTTATGTCCAAAGTTGGCAATAAATCCCCTTTGTCTTGGTTCTTTTTTGGAAAATGATGCAAACTTTTTCCATAGCATTGGAATAACTGAAATAGAAACAAATAAAGAAAAAGTTACAGCTGATGTTACAGCAATAGCAATATCTTTAAATAACTGTCCAGCTTCATCTTCTAAGAAAATAATTGGTAAGAATACAGCAATAGTAGTTAGTGCTGAGGCTATCAAAGCCCCCCAAACTTCACTAGCACCAACATAAGATGCTTGAGCTATACTCATACCCTCTTTTCTATGTCTATCAATATTTTCTAAAACAACAATAGCTGAATCAACCAACATACCAACAGCAAAAGAAATCCCTGCAAGTGAAATAGTATTTAAACTTCTTCCAAAAGCAGATAATATAATAAAAGTACCAATTATAGAAATAGGTATGGCAACAGAAACAACAGCAGTGGGAGAAATACTTCTTAAAAATAAAATCAGTATAAATATTGCTAAAATACCACCTATAATGATATTTTGTTGTACTAAATCAACTGAACCTACGATATAAGGTCTTTCATCAAAAAGCCACTGTATTTTTAGATTTTTTTCTTTTAAAATGGTAGCATTTAGTTTATTGACAACTTTTTCAACTTCATTTGTAAGTTTGACAACATTTGCATTTGAATTTGGCTGAACTCCTAAAAATATTCCATCTTTTCCTAAAAACATAGCAACAGTATTTGGTGTTTCATAGCCAAAATCTATACTTGCTATATCTTTTACTCTAACTCTTTGTTCTCTATTTGAGATAAGAATAACATCTTCAATATCTTTTATAGAAGTAAATTTATTTACTGTTCTAATTCTATAGGCCCTTCTTCCTATATTTTGAATACCAGCTGCTACATCTATATTCTCACTTTGCAGTATATCTATTACATAAGGAACACTAAGATTATAGGAAGCTAATTTATTAATATCAAATTTGATTTGCATCTCTTGCCTTGTTCCACCACCACCCATGGTACTGGCGACCCCATCAACTCTTTTGATTGTAGGTTTTATTTCATTATCAAAAAAAGTTTTATATTCGTCTATGTGTCTATCATTTTTTTCTGTGGTTTGAAGCATCAACCAAATAACAGGACTAGCATTTGCCGTTTCAATGATAGGCTCTTTTGCATCATTGGGATAAGAACTTACCTCATTTAGTTTATTTGACACATCTTGCAAGGCTTCTCTTAGATTAGTTCCTAACTTAAAAGTTAGTTTTATTTGTCCATAGTTGTCTTTTGAACTTGATTCATATTCTATTAGATTATTTAAGCTTTTTAAAGAATTTTCTTGCTCTTCTATTATCTCTCTTTCTATCTCATATGGACTTGCCCCTGCCCATACTGTAGTTATTTTAATCTCAGGCTTTGTTACAGAAGGAGTTAATTGATAAGGCAATTTTTCAAGAGATATAAATCCAAAAAGTACAACTATAAGAACTGATACTATTATGGTCACAGGATTTTTTATGGAGAATTTTATTAAATCCATTTTATTTTTCCTTATTTAATATTTTTACATCTGAGTTAGGAAAAATTCTTTCATTTCCTTTGCTAACAACATCTAGTCCTTGTGATAATCCTTTTGCAGTAATAGCAGTCTTATCTTCAATATAGCCAATAATCTGAACAGGAATCATTTTAGCTTTCATATCTTTTCCCACAATAAAAACTACATTTTTACCAAATCTTTTGATTACAGCATCACGAGGAACTACAAGTGCATTAGTTTTTGCCTTTTTAGGAAGATTTATAATCGCTTCTTGACCATCAAAAATAAAACTATTTTCAACATCTGTTTTAAACTTAATAGGTAAAGTTCTAGTTAGCTTATCACCACTTGGAATAATGGCAAAAAGTTTTGATTTAAAGATTGTATTTCCTATTTTTATATCATATATCTCATCTTTTTGTAAAGCATTTGCCACATCAAAAGGGATATTAAAAGTTATCTCTACTTTTGAAGTATCTACAATTTTTGCTATTTTTGTTCCTGCATTGACCCACTCACCAAGGTTTATATTTTTTTCAACAATAACTCCAGCATAAGGAGCTTTTATACTCTTTTTTATACTTTGTATTTGAAGCTCTTTTAAAGTGGCTTCTAAAGCTTTTACTTTACTACTTAAAGAATCTTTTTTTAGTAAAATATCTTCGTACTCTTTTTGTGTAATTGTATTACTTTTTAAAAGTTTTTTATATCTATTATAATCTTTTTTTGCGTTTGCTAAACTATCTTTGGCACTTTTTAGATTTGCACGTGCTGCATTTATCTTAGCATTTAGAACATCTTTATCAATCTTTACTAAAGTTTGAGTTTTTTTTACTATATTTCCAACTTCAAAATTTATAGCTTTTATTAGACCTGAATTTTGAGCAGCTAAATTTGAACTTCTATGAAATTTAACATTTCCCACGAATTCTTGTAAAGGATTTACTTCTTCTTTTACTATTTTTGTGGTTTCAACAAGTGCCGCTTGGGATACACTAAGTGTAAAAAAACTTATAAGTAAACCATATACTATTTTTTTAACCATAATTTATTCCTTAATAATTAATTTTTCTGTAATTTTTTGTACAATAGGTGCAACAATAAACACAATTGGAAAAGCAAAAATAAAAGACTTAAAAAATGCCTCTAACCAATTTATAAAAAAAGTATCAATAAAACCTAAGTTAATAAAGGTGATTACCATACTCATAATAAAACCCATAAAAAATGACATGAAAAATGAAAAAATTATTCTTCTATATTTTGCGCTAAACATTATTTTTTTACCTCAATAAATTTAAAAATTGTATCTATAAACTTTTCAAAATCCTCAATGGGACTATAATTATTTTCACTCATTTTTAAAAGGATAAGCCCTTTTTCAAAAATAAATATCCCATTTACTAAATCTAAAGCTTCAGGAATTAATTCACCTTTTTTTATGCCTGCCTCTATAACTATTGATAATTGTTCTTTAAAAAATCCACTTGTTTTACAATTAAAATCTTTCATCTTAGAATTCTCATCGGATAGAACTATAGAAAGATACTCTTTATATCCGTTAAAATGTCTTAAATTAGCCTCACTATTATCAAGTACAAACTTAAAAAAATGTTTAATCTTATCTTTTGTGGTTTTAGCAAATTTAATACTTTCCAAAAACTCTTTATGATAATTATTAATATGAATATTTATAATTTCAAAAACAATGTCTTCTTTATTTTCAAAGTATTCATAAACTGTACCCTTACCAATACCAGCAGTTTTGGCAACTTGAGATACAGTCATTTTTTTTATTCCCATATCATGTATCAAATCTGCACAAGCAAGTGCTATCTCTTTTCTTTTTTGTTCTTTATCAACTTTTTTAGGACTCAATTTAACATCTCCTTTGCTTGACCGACCGTCAGTCAATTAAAAGAAGTATAAAAAATTCTTACTTAATATAAGCTTAATATTCATATCTATTAAAATTCTAGTAGCTTGAATCTAAAACAATAAGTTATTATTTGAAGATTTAGATATAGCCAATACATTTTAATAAGGTTAAATCTATTAAAAATTAACTATTTGAAAATAGATGGAATTTGGGCACTACTTTAAAGTTATTATTAAAAATTGTTTTTTGAGGGATTGGGCTAGAGTTTACTTAACTTGCTTCTAAAAGATCTTTTGTATTTTGTGTAATAATGAGTTTTTTTTCTATATCGACGAATAGAATATAAGTATCAAGATAAGGTACTAAAAATGAAGTTGCAAACCCTTTTTTGATAAGTTGTGAATCTGTTTTTATCATAAGATAATCACTTAGTGGCATTCTTTGAATATCGCTTACTTTCCCTAAAATCTCATCATTTTCTTTGATTATACAGTCTATTATATCAAACCAAAAAAATTGTTTTTCCCCTAAGCTACAACTATCTCTTGTATCTTCACTTGAAACAAAAAGTTCTCTATTGGTTAGCTTTTTTGCATCTTCTACACTATCAATTCCAAAGAATTTTACAACATTATTTGTAGGATTGTAAGTTTGGATTATAAGTTCTTGATTTTTATCGGTTATAAGCTTTTTGTTTTTTTTGAATTGTTCTGGAAAATCTGTATCAATTATAAGTTTTTGTTGCCCTTTTAATCCAACAGCTCTACCGATTTTTGCTATATAAATTTTATCCATTATTTTGCTATGACTTGGATTTTATAAGAGTGACCATCTTTTGCTTTACAACCATTTAAAATAGTTTTTATAGCATTGATCATATTTCCATTTTTGCCTATTAGTTTACCTATATCACTATTGTTAGCCATTATAGTAATTTCAGAAAAAGTATCATCAATTTTTTTTGATGATACCTCAATCTCTTCAGGATAATTAACTATCATTTTTGCATAAGTAGAAACGAAGTTGCTTACCATAATAGTTATTTTTTAGCAGTTAATTTTGCTACTTTTTCAGAAGGTTGAGCACCAACACTTAACCAATAATCAAGTCTTTCTTGATCAATTTTAAACTCTTTTGGAGTAGATACTGGGTTATAGTAACCAATTGATTCGATCCAACCTGAATCTCTTCTTTTTCTACTATCTGTTACAACGATTCTGTAAAACGGTCTTTTGTTTCTTCCCATTCTTGTAAGTCTAATTACTGTCATTTTGTATTCCTTTAATTTATTTGTGTTCACTTGGATGTCAAGTGCTAAACATTAAATAGTAATATTTAGCACTTGACATTAGTAGTTTAGATAATTATCTATCTAGGTATTTTTGGCATTCCACCTTGTCCACCCATTTGAGCCATCATCTTTTGCATATCTTTCATTCCACCTTTCCCAGACATTTTTTTTGCCATTTTAGCGGCATTTTTGAACTGTTTAAGGATTTTATTTACTTGTACTTCAGAAAGTCCAGCACCACGAGCTAATCTTCTTTTTCTTGATAAGTTAATTAAACTAGGTGTTTGCCTCTCTTTTGGAGTCATAGAACCTATTAAAGCTTTAATACGAACTATCTCTCCAGAGTTTTCTAAGTCCATATCTTTTAATTGGTTTGCCATATTTCCCATACCAGGTATCATTCCAAGAATAGACTTCATAGAACCCATCTTTTTCATCATATTAAGTTGTTCTAAAAAATCAGAAAAATTAAATTCACCTTTTTTAATTTTTCTTGTAACCTCTTTTGCTTTTTTTTCATCGATAACGGCAGCTGCTTTTTCAGATAAACCCTCAATATCACCTGCACCCATAAGTCTTGATACAATTCTATCTGGAATAAATGGTTCAATATCTGGCATCTTTTCACCATTTCCGATAAATCGTAAAGGTACTTCAACTTGATGTGCAATAGAGATAGCGACTCCACCTTTAGTGTCCCCATCAAATTTTGATAAAATAACACCATCTATTCCAATTTTTTCTTTAAAAGTTGTAGCTGTTTTTGTGGCATCATGTCCAGTTAATGAATCTGCAACATAAAAAATCTCATCAGGATCAACTGCTTTTTTTACATCTTCAAGTTCCAACATAAGTGAATCATCAATAGCAAGTCGTCCAGCTGTATCGATAAATAATACATCATATAAACCCTCTTTTGCTTTTTTCTTTGCATTTTGGGCTATTTTTATTGGATTTGTTTCATTTTCTTCAAAGTAAACATCTACTTCGATTTGTGCACCAATCTGTTTTAGTTGTTCAACAGCAGCTAGTCTTTGTAAATCAGCAGCTGCTACTAAAACTTTTTTATTTCTTGTTTTTAAATAGTTTGCAAGTTTACCTGTAGTGGTTGTTTTACCACTCCCTTGTAAACCTGTCATAAGAATTGTTGTTAAATGTGATTTATTGCTATAAACAAATCCTTGATTTCCTGTAGTAGTTAAAATATCTGTTAATGCATCTCTTAAAGCTTTTAAAAAGGAGTCTTGTCCTATTCCATTTGCTTTTGTTTCTAATTCTATTTTTCTAAGGAGTTCTTTGGTAGTTTTATGATGAACATCGGATTTTAATAATGATTTTTTAAGTTCACCAATAGCTCTTGTTAATGCTTTTGCGTCATCTTTATGTCTTATTTTTCCAATAACATTTTTAAATGAACTTGTTAAATTATCAAACACTTTACCACTCCCAATTCTTTTAAGTTTGGGATTATATAGAAATATATATTAAAAATAACTTAAGTAAAGAATAGAAAAACCCTATAAATAAAGGATTTTTCAAATAAATAGAGTGTTAAAATTAAGAAAAATATAAGTTTAAAATAAAACTTCTATTTTCTCTCTATTATTAAAATAAGTAGCTTTAGTATAGCCAACTTCTTGTGCTATTGCTCTTGCTTTTTCATAGTTCAGACCCACTTGATCGACACTATGTGCATCACTTGAAAAAGTTATAGGGATATTAAGTTCATAACAAAGTTCCAATAACTCTTTTGATGGATATTGCTCCCCTATGGGCTTTCTAAATCCTGAACTATTTATCTCAACAACCATATTATGTTTTTTTATTTGTTGTAGTGCTTTTTGTGCAATTATTTTTATATCTTTTTTGGGTAAAAATTTAAATACTTTGATAAGATCAAGATGTCCAACAATATCAAATAGATTTGATTTTACCATTTGTGTTATCTCTTCAAAATAATCTTCCCAGATAGTATCTATATCCTTATTTTTATAAGTACCTATAAATTCAGGATTATCAAATCCCCAGCCATTGTTGATAAAATGGACACTCCCTATAAGATAGTCAACTTTAGAGTTAATCACTTCAGGTAAAACATAATCTCCCTGTAAATAATCAACCTCATACCCTAAAACTATCTCAATATCATTTTTATACTTCTGTTTTAATGTTAATACATCATTTTCATAAAAGTTTTTATCTTCAAGTTTTAATCGATACTTCTCATCAAAGTTCATAGGCGCATGTTCTGAGAAACCAAAAACATCTATATTAAGCTCGATTGCTTTTTTTATATACTCATCTGTCGTACCAGTTGCATGGTTACACAAAACCGTATGGTTATGAAGATCAATTCTCATCTCTTTTCCTTCATTGGTCTAATATCCCAGCACCTTGTATTTTAGTGCTTCTATTTAAAGCATACACTCTTTCTTTATTTATGATATCATATTTCCAAATAGGCGCACTTGCTTTAAAATCTTCTACAAACTCATCAATAAGCTCTAAAGCTACTCTTCTTTTGGGGGAACAAACAGCAGCTATATACGAACTTGTATGATTAGGAACATCACCTTTGCTGTGTGCCATAAGTACTATTGCGTTTAGTTTTTTTGCTTTTTCTTGCCAAGCATTAAACCAAGAGTGTAAAATAGGTTCATAAATATCAAAACTTAATCCCTCTATACTATCCTCATCGCGAACAATTCCCACAAAAGTTATAATCGCTCCATAATTAGATAGTCTAAAATCATTGTACCACTTATTTGTGATCTTTTCTACTGGTAAACTACCATCATATAGTTCTACTCTTATTTGTTCCATAACTTAGCCACCACACACAGGAGGTAATAAAGTTACCCTATCACCATCTTTAAGTGGTGTATTTTTATCATTGACTAAAACATCATTAATAGCACAAGCACTGTTTTTTAACCAAATAGACAAGGAATCATCTTTTTTAAGTATCTGGCTTAATTGATTTAAATTTGTAATATCTAAATTTAAGGGTTCCTTAGCTATTGGTCCTAAAAATTCTACTGTAATCATGTACAACTCCCTTAAGAATATATTCTTAAGAGATTATACAAGAATTTATATCTATTTTGGCTAATAGTATAAAAACTAGAAAGTTATATTTTGGAAATCTTTATTTAATAATTTACCTGCTACAACTGGTGGCTTTGCCACTGTAATACCGTCTAATAATATTGATTTATCTTTATTTGCATTTGGTAAGTATAATGGACAAACTTTTACTGAAGCACCCATCTTCATAAGCATTTTAAGATTTTGTTTTGGTGTAGGAGCTTTTCCATTTGGTCTTTTTACAGGGGTACTTTGAAGAGTTTTATTAGCTAAATCTCCAGCTTTACCACATAAAACTATATTTACCTCTTTTTTGTGTTTTTTGATACTCATCATAGATAAAACCATTGCCATTGTTTGAGTTTGAGGATTTCCTGAGTTGATTAATACATTTAATCCTTTTGCTTGATCTGCACTTGCTATACTTGGTATAATAAGAGCCGATGCTAGAGCTAGTGTACTTAGTATTTTTTTCATTTTTTTCCTTAATATTAAATTGAAAAAACATTCTATCTTAGGTTTACATAATTTTTTCTTAATTTAAAAATTACTATTACTAATAAATTTATTTTTGATTGATGGTACTCTAAGACGAATAGTTATTATGTTTGTTGCATTAAAAATAATAAATAACATTGTTAAACTATTTTTCCTAGGATAAAAGATCATCGATTACAGTTTGGCGTTTTGTTATCTCTAATTTTTTACAAGCACTTGTCATGGCTTCTGCTTCCCCTACAATATAACACATATTTTTTGCTCTTGTAATGGCAGTATAAAGTAGTTTTGTATTATGCATAATAAAGTGTGAAAATGAGATTGGAATAAGAGCTGTTTCATATTCCATACCTTGTGTTTTGTGTATGGTTAAACAATATGCCAAGGAGATAAGATTATCAAGTGTATCAAAATCATAAAATACAACCATATCATCATTTGGGTAGAGTACTACAAGCTTTGATTTTTTATGATCTATTTTTATTATCATACCTAACTGACCATTAAATACCCTTTTTTCGACAAAATCTAAACTTCCTGTCCTATAGAGTCTCATACTTTGCACTTTCATATTTTCATTTTTAATATGAATTACTTTATCTGCTAATTTATATTCATATATTTTTTTTTGAATCCCTTGAGAATTTGTTTTATTGATAAGTTTTTGTAAATTTATATTAAGATTTTCAACACCAAGTGTTCCCCCTTTTATAGGTGTAATAACTTGAAATAGTGTTAAAAAAGATGAAATCTCTTTTGCTTTAATATATGTATACAACTGTTCTATATATTGTGAAGCAATAGTAAGAATATGATTAAGTATAAGGTGATTGTTTTCATCTCTTAGTCTATTTATTTCATAATCGCTTAGTATCGCTTTTTGTGCATAATAATTAGGTATTGAAACATCTATAAACTCAAAATCTTCATAATTTTCCTTAAATTTTGGAACTTTTCCCTCTCTAATCTCATTTGCAATAGTTGCTATGGCTTGTAATTCATTTTGTCTATAAATTTTTGTAAGTTTACAAATAGGAGCTAAATTATATTTAATAGCATCTCTTAAAATATCCCCAGCTCCAATAGCAGGAAGCTGACCATCATCACCCACTATAATTAAAGTGGTATTGGGGTCTATTTTAGAAAGGATTTTATAAAATGTTATACTATTTATCATACTTGATTCATCTATTAAAATTACCTTATAATCAAAATATTCTTTATCTGTATTCTCCATTTTTACCAAAGCCGATTGTATTGTACTACTTTTATATCCTGTTGTATCACTGATGCGTTGTGAAGCAATTCCACTTAATGCCATACAATGTATATCATCATAAGAGATAATCTCCTCTAGTAGTTCTAAAATAGCACGACTTGATGTTGATTTTCCAGTTCCTGCGTATCCAATAAGTAAAATAGTATTTTCCCCATTATTAATAAGCTCAACAGCTTTTTGTTGCTCTTTACTTAATATAAACCCTAAAGTTTTTTCTTTCTTTTTTATATAGCTATTAAAGTCATTGATTATTTGTTTATTATGGTTATGGATTTTTCTATTTTTAAAAAAATCTAATATTTTTGTTTCACAATGAAAATATATACTTGGTGCATATCTATCTTTTATTGTTTCATGAATTTCATCTTTTGATAAAAGATCAATAATCGCATTTTCATAGAGTGTCTCTTGATTTTTAAAGTGTAAAGCGTCATCTAAAAGTAAAAAAAGTTGCTCTTTTGATATGGAACTATTTCCATTGGATTCACAAAACTCTTTTAATGTATAATCCATACAAGCAGATATTCTAAAATTACTTAATTTATCAATACCTAGCTTAGTAGCAATCTCATCAGCCCTTTTAAATCCTATCCCTTTTATAGATGTAAGAAGATATGGGTTCTCTTTAATTTTTTCTATTAAGTTTTCAATGTGTCCAAACTCTTGATAGATTTTATTAATAAGATTACTTGTTACTCCAAATTGTGCTAAAAAACTTCCTAGTTCTCTAAGGTGTTTAAATTTATTCCAAGATGTGACTATTTGGGTGAGTTTTTTCTCTTTTATCCCTTTAAATTCTAAAAGTTTTGCAGGGGTATTATCTAAAATATCACAAAGTTCCTCTTCTGTGTATTTTTTTGTAAGTTCGTGAGCTAATTTTGTGCTAATACCCTTTACTATTTTACTTAGGAAAAAAAAGATCTCCGCTTCTTTGAGTTCCATAGAGGTAAATACAAATTGTACACCATATTTTTTATGATTACTCCAGGAGCCACTTATTAGGACCTCTTCCCCTATAAGTTTATGTAAGTCTGTATCAAAATATTGTCCACAAATTTTTTGGTCATTTTCTAATACTGCTATATAATAGTGGTTCTCTTCATTATGGAAAAGTATTTTTTTTAGTGTACCAGATAACTTAAAAGGTTCTTTAATATCCATCATTAAACTTTTTATGTTTATGTTTATCTTTTTTATATCTATTGTTATTTTTGAGTTTTGCTAAAAGATTTGCTTGTTTCAAAATAGATGCTTTTTGGTCTTCAAAATCAAAAATTTTATTTGTATACTCTTTTTCCAGATTTGTATGTGTATCTATGCAGTTCATTATATGTTGTACTAAATTTTTTACTGCAAGTGGATATTCATTGTAAAGAACAACAGACTTTGTTTTTTCTAGTTCATTAAATGCTTTGATGGTTGCTTTTTTAAATAGATCTTTATCAAAGTTGTCATACTTTAATAAAGATACTGTTTTTGTGACAAATTTCTCTAAGACTCTAATATACCTTAGTCGTATTGTTTTTTCGTTTACTTCTCTTACCATTGATTTTTATGTTCTATAATCGGCATTGATTTTAACATACTTATATCCTAAATCACAACCCCAAGCTGTGTAAGATGCATCTCCAACGCCCAAATCACAGATGATTTTAAACCCTGGATTTTCTAAAACCGCACCTGCTTTTTTCTCAACCTCTTGTGTAAAACAAAGTTCTCCTTTATTATATACTATAACATCATTATATGATATTGTTAGAGTGTTTTCATCACAAGTGACACGACTAGCCCCAATAGTTGATGCAATTCGACCAAAGTTGGGATCCTCACCAAATAAAGCAGTTTTTACTAAAAGTGAATTTGATAGAGCTTTTGCTGCAATTTTGGCTTCTTCAATGGAAGCTGCGTTAGTCACTTCAAATGCAACAGCTTTTTTTGCACCTTCTCCGTCAGCTACCATCAACATAGCCATATCTTGCATAACCAATCGTAAGGCCTCTTGAAAAACTACTTTATTATAAGTATTAGATTTTCCATTTGATAATAACATCACCGTATCATTTGTAGATGTATCTCCATCAACGGATATTGCATTAAATGTTGTATCTGCATTAATAGTAAGTAACTCTCTCATATCTTTTTTTGGTACCTTTGCATCTGTACAAATAAAACATAACATAGTTGCTAAGTTTGGATTAATCATACCTGCACCTTTGGCAACTGCTCCAATTTTAAAGCTACTTCCATCGTCTAATTTTACTTCATAAAAACATCTTTTAGGGTAAGCATCAGTAGTCATAATCGCTTTTGATAAATTTTCACCATTTTTTGCATTTAAGTCAAAAGAGTTTGCCCCTTTTATAAGCTTGTCCATTGGTAAATGATTTCCAATCACACCTGTAGAACTCATAATAGGGTTTGTTACTTTATAGTTTAGAGATTTAAAAAGAGTATTAATATTATCAATACCTTGTTGTCCTGTCATTGCATTAGCATTTTTTGAATTTATTAATACAAAGTTAGTTTGAAAATCTTTTGGATACATTTGATAATGTTTTAAAGGTGCTGCTTGAAATTTATTGAGTGTAAATATAGATTCTACTTCACATAAAGTATCACTATAGATAAAACCCATATCTAAAGCACCATTATTTCTTAATCCTGCACTAATACCATCGCAGTAAAAACCATCTATATTGCTAATTGTTCCTTTTAAGGGGAGAACGCTAAACATAAAATCTATCCTTTTTATTCATTGTATCTATATAATCTGGTCTCTTTGTATCATTAACCAACTGTTTTGCTCTGGCAATTCCTTCTTGGTCCCCAACAACTAATAATTTACAACCCTTACTTACTTTCGTAGAACTTTTTGGTGTTTGTAAAAAATTACCATTGGCTTCTGTGATTCCAATAATACTTACTTTTAATTTATCTCTTAAATGAGCATCTTTGATCTCTTGATTTATAAACCAACTATCATTATTTATATAAATCTCTTCCATATCAATAGGGGTATCTTTTTTATATAAAAACTCTTCAAGTACATTTTCCATATCTGGTCGTATAGCCATGGCACTGACTCTTTTAGCCATAAGTTCAGGGGGAGCTACCACTTTATTTGCACCTAGTTTTTTTAATCTTTCTATATCTTTTTTAGATTCTGCATTACAAATAATAAGGTAAGGATTTTTTCTTCCTAACTCCTTTTCATATAAGCGAACAGAAGCAATAATAGTAATACTATCAGCAATATTTTTTGATAATGATATAACACCCTTGGCACTTGAAAGATGAGATTTAAGAAATGCCTTTTCTGTATAAGTTTCCTCTTTAATATAATAAGGATAGTTATACTTTTGGGCTATTTGTTCCATATCTTCTCTTGGATCAACTATAACAAATGGAATATGATTTTGTTTAAATTGATTTGCTAGTTGAATACTGTATTCATTATGGTTAAATATAACAAAATGATTTCGTAATCTTGCTATTTTATATAACATATCTCGCTCCTTGTATAGGTCTAAAAATTTACCTTTTACTAATACTTGAATTAAAGCTGTTATAGAGAGTGTAAATATTAAAAAACCAAAAATGATTAAAGTAATAGTAAAAATTCTTCCTGCTTGAGAAATTGTATTCACTTCACCAAATCCAACTGTAGTAAAGGTAATACCAGTTTGATAAATAGCATCTAAAATTGGAAAATCATCAATTATCATATAACCAACAGTACCAATTATCATAATAAATTGTAAAAGTATAAGGGGAAGTCTAAAGTGTCTAAATTGAGAATATATCTCTTTATCTAAGCTAAATTCTGGTTTGGTAACTTGATATTCCCAACCCAGAGCTTTTTTGATGTTTCTTATGGTTTGCATAAAAACATCTTTTTTAAATTATGAATTCTTTTTAAGAGTTCTAAGTTCTTTTGCAGAAATCTTTATTTTTCTAGTAGTACCATCTTCTAAACTGATTCTAACTGTTCTTAAATTAGGTAAAAACTTTCTTTTTGTTCTGTTTTTAGCGTGACTTACATTGTTCCCTGACATTGGGCCTTTCCCAGATATCATACATCTTCTTGCCATATTCTATTCCTTGAGTGTAAAATTATTCGGAATTGTATCCAATATGTACTTAATTTATTCTTTAAATACTAATCATAAGTATTAACATCAAAATACCTATGAGGTCGATTCTCTTCATTATTAGGATTTAAATTTTCATAACTTTTACTAATCCCACTAAATTTTTCACTGGTATTATTCAGTAACATTCCTGATATTACCATTATAATAAGTAAAAAAGTTAATATATATGCCAAAGTTTTACTTTGCATTCTAATACTAAAATTGTAATTTAAATAATCTACAATCTTATCTCTTTGCAAATAAGTTAGTGCTAACAAAATAAAACCAACTCCATACATTAACTCATTCATATCAACCCTCTTTAGATTCTAAAAACTCTTCATATGTTCCATCAAAATCAACAATAGAACCATCTTCTTGAATCTCTATTATTCTATTTGCATATGCATCTAAAAGTTCTCTATCGTGTGATACACAAATAACAGTACCTTCGTATGCTAAAAGTGCTTCACCTAGAGCAATAATTGCTTCTAAATCAAGGTGGTTCGTTGGCTCATCTAAAAGTAAAAAGTTTCTTTTTTCTAGCATAATTTTACTTAACATCATTCTGTGTTTTTCTCCACCCGAACAATTAGCCACCGATTTTTCCTGTTCAACACCATTGAATAACATTCGACCTAAACAATTTCTAATCTCAGAAATATCCGCATCTCTATCGAAATCTCTTAACCAGTTATACAAAGTAATATCACCCTTAATTAAATCAGTTGTATTTTGTGGAAAATAACTTACACTTGCTGTTGCTCCCCATTTGACCTCACCAGAGTCAGGTTTGATATTTTCCATTAAAATTTCACATAAAGTAGTTTTACCAGCACCATTTGGACCAATTAAAGCAATTTTATCTTTTTTCTCTAGCATTAAATTAATATCTTTTAAAACAACTTTATTGTCATAAGATTTAGAAATATTTTTTATCTCTAAAACCTCTTTTGAAATAGGCTTTTCTTGTTTAAATACTATAGAAGGGTCTCTTCTTGAACTAACTTCAATAGCAGAAATATCTAACTTATCAAGCTGTTTTTGTCTTGATGTTGCTTGTTTTGCTTTTGAAGCATTTGCTGAAAATCTTCTTACAAACGCTTCTAGTTCCTCTTTCTCTTTTAACTTTTTTTCTCTATCTACTGAAGCTTGTTTTGCTATAACAGTAGATGCAATATACCAGTCATCATATGTACCTGTAAACTCTCTAATTTTTTTGAAATCTACATCTAATATATTTGTACATACAGCATTTAAAAAGTGTCTATCATGTGAGATAACTACCATAGTACCATCGTGATGTTGGAGTTGATTTTCCAACCAAGAGATGGTTGTAATATCAAGGTTATTTGTAGGCTCATCTAAAAATAAGATATCTGGCTTAGGGTAAAGAACTTGTGCCAATAAAACTTTAAATTTATCTCCACCTGCAATAGTACTCATCAATTCACCATGTGTTTCAGATGGAAAACCTAAAGATTCAAGAATTTTAGTGATTTTAACATCATATTCATAAGTAGGATCTTCTTCACAACAGATCATCTCTAGTTCGCCTAATTGTTCTCCAATTTCATCTGTATATTCCTCTAAGTATAACTCTTCTTTCTTTTTTATTGCATCATATAATCTTTTATTTCCATAAAGAACCGTATCTGCTAAAGTAAAATCTTCATAAGCAAATTGATTTTGACTAAGAACCCCAACTTTTTTACCATTTTGGATTTGTACCTCACCCTCAGTAATCTCTTCAGTTCCACTAAGCATATTTAAAAAAGTTGTTTTACCAGCTCCGTTTGCTCCAATTAAACCATATCTCTTCCCTGCATCTAAAGAAAGATTAATATCTTGAAATAAAACTCTTGAACCAAAAGCTTTTTTTAAATTTACAATTTTAACCATAAAATGTTACCTTTTTTTATTTTATTATCTTGATTTTTTGAATTATATCTAAAGTTTAATCAAATTAAACAATTTTAGATATTACCTCTCCAAATCGTACTTGTGTATTGATGATATTTTCAAGTTGTACCATATCTTTCTCCCAAAATAATAACACTGTAGAACCCATCTCAAAGTATCCTAAACAATCACCTTTTTTTATATATAAATCTTTATATTCATAAACAACTGGATAATATGCCTCTACATTTGTTTTTACTCGTGGTTCAAAAGTAAATACCATTTTCCCAACATTTAAAGCGCCAACAAATACCATATAAAAAAGTTTATTATCTGAAGTTTTACACTCTATAACTACCCTTTCATTTTCAATAAATAAGTCTTTTTGTTTCTTTAAATAGGTAAAATTTACAGGGTAAAGTTTTCCAGGAATATGAATAAGCTTTGTTACTTGACAATCAAAACTTGCATGATATCTATGGTAATCTTTTGGACTTAAATAAAAATTCATAAAACTACCATCTTTTAGTCTTTGAATATTATCATAGGCTATCTCCTGCGTTAATAGCTCTTTTACACTATAACTCATACCTTTTATTTGATAAGCCGTTTGATCTTCGATGTGACCAGCTTGGGTTACAAAACTATCTGTAGGGCTAATAAAATGAAGCTTATGCGTATCAATTTTACGCTTTACTTTTAACTCTCGTGTAAATAGTGCATTTAAGGTTTTAAATGATGTAGCGTCGTCAAATTCATTCATATCTAAGCCAAGAGTATTGACATATCCTTTATTAATAAAATGTTGAATTTTTTTTGGAAACTCTTTTGTAGCAAATTTATGAAATAGATTTGATATTTTATTTGTAATATGCATTATAGATTAGTCCTTTTTCTTAATGTTCGTATTTGGAATAAAGATAAACAGTTCACCTTGCTGTTTCATTTTCCCTGCAAGTTCTCTTGCTGTTTGTCCAGTACCAAAAAAAATATCTGCTCGAATTTTTCCTTTGATTGCACCACCTGTATCAGCAGCTACCATAAGTTTATGTATAGGTTCATTTGTAATAGGATTTGTTGTTTTAATAAAAACTGGAAAACCTAAAGGGATATTTTTTCTATCTACTGCTAAATTTCTACTCGCAACAAGTTGTGTCCCTAAACTTCCTGTTGCTGATTTTTCACTTTTAGTAAAAAATACATAACTTTTATTGAAATTTAAAATTTCATCTATTCTATCTGGATTTTGCTTTAACCATTTTTTAATTGACTGTAAAGAGATATTTTCTTTCTCTATTTCCCCCATGGCTATAAGTTCTCTTCCTATTGGGTAGTATGGATGACCATTTTGTTGCCCATAAGCAATATTGATAAACTTTCCATTTGGAAGTTGTACTTTACCACTTCCTTGGATCTGTAAAAAAAAGAGTTCAATTTTATCATCAACAAAACAAATAGGTTGAAGATTTTTTGATGTACGATAATCTACAGCATTTATCTCCTCTCTTGTGTCGTAAGGTACCACTTTATTCCCTTTTAATTTTCCTCGTAAACGATAATTAGAAAGTGATGGGTATGCCTGTGATAGTTCTATAGTTAATAAATCTTTTGGTACTTCGTAAAGAGGATATTGAAATCTATCTGTACGAATATAACTTCCTTGTAATAAAGGTTCAAAATAGCCTGTAATAAGACCCTCTTTATCATTTGTATCAGATAATAATTGAAATGCAGTAAAGTTTTTGATAAAAAAATCTTTTGCATTTTCTTTATTTGTTATCTCTAATGCTTTTTTACATACTTTTGTAAGCCTAGGATCTCTTATTGATTTTTTACAATCTTTTTGAAAAACTTCTAATGCTTTTTCAAGATTATCTTTTGAGAACCCTTTAATATCACCCATATCTATTTTACTTAAATTTGCTTTTGAGATCTCTGGTTTTTGTTTTATTTTAGAGGAACAACCATGAAATAATAATAAAGAGATAAAAAGGAGTGATAAGAGTTTAGAAAAAGACATTAGAGAGTAAGCTCATTTTTCATTTTTTCTTGGTTTATTTTTATAATTGTTTGTTTTTTAATAGCCTCAAATCTTTTATCATCGCAATTCAACTCTTTTTTCATCGTTGTTTCATTGGTATTTGCAATTTTAAGCTTATAATATTTCATCTCTTTTTTAGTAAGTTTTCTTTTTAGAACTTCAGCTAGTCCGTCTTCATCTTTTAAAGTACCTACTAATTTTTTTATATCTTTTTGTAACTCTTTTGTAAAATTACCCATTTGTTATCCATCCTTTTAATTTATCAATATCGCTATAACTTGTCATGTCTAATTGTATCGGTGTGATTGAAACATAGTTTTCTTTAATTGCTTCAAAATCACAACTTTTTGTTTTATCACTTTGCCAAATAAGAGGGTGTAAACCTATCCAATAAAACTCTTCACCTCTTGGATTTCTATGCATATGAGAATCATTTCCATACTCTCTATATCCTGCTTTTGTGATTTTTATACCTTTGCACTCTTTTATACTACAAGGTGGTATATTGATATTTAAAAGTTTTCGCTCACTTAAGGGAAATTTATTTTTTAAAATTTTTTTTACTAAATTATATATGGTTTGCATGGCTAGTTCATATTCCCAAGCATTTTTATTTGCATTATTAATATCATTAAATACTTGACTTATAGCAATACCAGGAACTCCTTGAAGGACTGCTTCACTTGCACCTGCTACAGTACCACTATAAGTAATATCTTCCCCCATATTTGAACCGATGTTGATCCCCGATATTACTAAATCTGGTTTATTATCATCATTAAATAGATTGTTAAGTCCTATAAAAACACAATCTGTTGTTGTTCCATCATCCATTTTGTAAAAATCATCATCAACACTAATGAGTCGCATAGGTCGAGTAAGCGTCATACTATGTGCACAAGCAGATTTTTCTGCTGCAGGAGCTACAACAATAATTTGTGCCAAAGGACGAAGTACCTCTATAAGTTTTTGTAAACCTTTTGCATCCCACCCATCATCATTGGTAAGAAAGATTTTTTTTTGTTTCATACTCTTTTATCTTTTATTGTGTCATGTGCAACAGCAGATTTTCCCGTCCATAATTTAAATATTTCACAAGCTACTTTAGCTCCTTCACCATTTGCAATAGCAAACATAGTTTTAGCTCCACTTGCAAGTCCTGCTACATATAAATTCTCTGCAATTTTATTATCACTATTTTTAAGTGCTATTTTCCCAGGTTTCATAACATCAGTATGTTCTAAAATCTCTACTAAGTTAGACTCGATCTCAAATTTTTGCATACCTGTTGCTATTACTACTATTTTTGCTGTATATTCTTGGGACTGTGTAGTTACTATAAAGTTTTCACCATCTTTTGATAGTTTTATAACAGTATCATTTTTTGATTCACAGGATTGAAAGTGAGATAATTGTGTTTGCATTTTTGAGTAAAGTTCATCTCCACCTATACCAAACTCTACACCAGCAAGATTGAAAAAACTTGCATTCAATATATCACTGTTACCATTATCTATCATAAGATATTTCTTTCCCTTAGCCCACGATTGAGTATTCTCTACTGATGCTAGAGTCAACGCACAACCATATCCAGCCGCTCCACCACCTATAATTATTACATCATACATTTATTATCCTATATTACTTCATTTTATGCTAATTATAGCTATTTTATACTTATTTTTAAGTATACATCAAATTTGGCATTGACTAAATAGACTTATAGAGTAAAAAAGTAATAAGAAGAAAACATTTGCAACGAAAGGGTCAAAATCTTTGATTTTGGGGTACCCATCAGCC
>PDWI01001579.1_pt1 | contig 35575 bp, 38 predicted proteins | sample 1430891 | NCBI WGS metagenome assembly PDWI01 (sample SAMN01162508, study PRJNA174530) | Oral metagenome, whole genome shotgun sequencing project. | biome: Marine environment; feature: Marine mammal; material: Swab sample of the gingival sulcus; isolation source: swab sample of gingival sulcus... | reverse complement strand
GGGCCGCATTATTCCTGAATTGAAAAATGAAAACAAAAATCAGAAAAATAGAGATAGAAGACTATGAAGGAATCCATCATTTATGGATGAATACCCCGGGGATGGGATTGAATACAGCGGATGATTCAAGGCTGGGAATTGAAAAATTTTTAAGACGGAATCCTGAAACGTGTTTTTTGGCTGAAGAAAATAATGAAATTATTGGAGTTATTCTAAGCGGACATGATGGAAGAAGGGCGTATATATATCACCTTGCGGTTAAAACAGAATACCGCCGGAGAGGGCTTGGAAGAGCCTTGGTGGAGCAGGCCTTAAATGCCTTGAAAAGGGAAGGCCTCAACAAAGTGGCACTTGTTGTTTTCAATAAAAACTCCAGCGGGAATTTGTTCTGGCAGAAAATGGGATTTGAAAAAAGAGATGACTTAGTGTATCGAAATAAAGAAATTTCAGAGCGGAAACTGGAAAGGATAGATGTTCTCTAAGAGTATTTTATTAAAATGGTTTTTCTGTCAGAATAGGGCCTGCGGAAGAGAACAGTGTATATTCAATCCGTGTGGCTGGATGCCGGTATAGGCAGCCGGACATCTTTAAAGGTTGACACTTATGCACTGCTTGATAATCTCAAAATCCAATGGTAAGAGGAAGCGTATTGGGAGAATCTGATACCCCTTATCTATATTCCACTTCGTTTAGATTCCCATTGATATATTTATGAATAATACTCGTTACCAGAGTTTGATAAGGTATCCCTTCTTCTAAGGCGCGAGTTTTCAATTGCAATAAATCTTTCTTCGAGATACGAATATTCATCCGTTGATCTTTTGTCATGGTATTTCGTGCAGTCTGTTGGAGCGATTTGATAAATTCATGTTTATTCTTTACGGATACCCACTCATCATTTTCAATAGACTGCAATAAATCATTATTCATTATCAACTCCTAAATATTTTTTTGTATATTTTCTGCTTGGGAATATTGTTTTTAAAAACCAGATTTCGCCTTCGATGACGGCGGGGACAACATAGGCATAATTGACTATGTTGACAATTATTAAATACTGATTTTTATATTTTTCTTTATTCGGATGTTCCAAAATATCAAGAATGTCCCCATTACTAATAGCAATAACAATTTGCTCAAAACTGATATTTCGTTGTTTTTTTAGAGTTCTATTTTTTTCTTTATTCCAATCAAATATCATATACTGATATTATTTTAATGGATGCCTATTGTCAATACATATTACTGCTCACAACTCAAGGACTATAGCATTATATACCTGTGTCAGCGGCTGGTACTCTTTACATTCAAAAGGAATCTGTATAAGTCAGACAGCATTGCAAATTCAATTTTTAAATCCTCAAGCAATTTTGGGCTAAATAAATTCTCATCTATTTCCCGGTTGCAAACTAAATAGAAATTTTTCCGCTGATACCACTCTTGAATGGATTCAGGCAAACGCTCATTAAATGTTTTTTTATATTTTTCTCCCTCTAAAACAAATGTTTCTTGCTTCCCGTAAAATGATATAAGTCGTTCAAAATCACGTATATTGTTATCTACAAGAGCTCTGAATAATTCCATTGTTTTCGGTGTGGCTTTGTAAAATCCCATTCCATAACGATACATCTCAGGTGAAATTTCAAAAAAATAAGCAGGAGCATCTTTCCAATCTTTTCCCGGGCGTTTAAATGTAATCCAAAAAGATGTTTTGAACGGAGATTTATCTTTGGAAAATCTAATGTCCCTGTAAATACCTGAAATGGTTTTGTTAATCATAGGGCGAGTTTCAAAAAATGGGTCTATAGCCAGCATGCTTTTGCTTAAAGATGAAACAATCATTTTTAATGGCTGTAATACAAATTTTTCATAATTGTCCTTATGCATTTCAAACCACGGTTTATTATTGTTTGCAGATAATTGCGTTAAAAAAACAATGGTCTTTTCCGAAAACATATTAAGGTTATCTGTTTCTGTCATAGTTCCATCCTCTGGAAACTGTGAAAATTGCCCTGCTGCCGCGAGATGCTTCTCCAATTCTGCTTATTTGTAAAATATTGGGTTCCCATTTTTTATTGACGGCAGACTGAAGTTTATCCGCACTTCTCACAATAACAGGTATATCAAAACCATATTTTTGTGCCATGGCTTTTTCAAGGCTTTCTTCAAGTACGGCGTTTTCGGTGTCAGAAGTAAAACCGCTTTGAATGCAGGTTTGAACATCCTCCGGCGTTAATGCCCCTGGAATTGCAGTTTTAGTGCTCAATTATACCTCCTCATCAATCTGCCGCCTGTAGTGTCAAAATCTATGAATGTTTATTTTTAGCAGAGTCCAGCCAAATAATTCTTTCTGCCACATAAAAAATCTGGCTATTTATTAAATTGAAATAATTTATAAGATCAAGATGTATACTGGATGTTGAAAGCGATTCCTTTAAACCGAGGTGGAGCCTTTGAATATGAAGTTCCTTTAAATTCTCGGCATCAATTTTTGCATATTTCTTTTTAATTTTTTCTGCAATAAGAGGATCTTCCTCCTTGAAAGCTTTAAGAAGCAGTTTGAGATTTTTTAATACTTTTTTATGCAGTGAATGGATTTCCTTGTTCCCATCTTCTGAAAATACAAGATTCTGATCTATCATTTTTGAAGCAAGGGGAAGTATGTTTTTATCAATAACATCGCCAATGGATTCCAGTTCATTTTGAATGTAAAGATAATTCATGGTTTTTTCAGTTTCAATTTGTTCAAGCTCTTCCTGGGAAACCTTTGCAAGAAAAGGAATTATTAGCTTGTGCAGGGTATCAACTTTTGAGTCTTCCTGAGAGAGGTTGTCTATAAAGTCTTCATCTTTGGAATCGAAGGCATTTTTTACACCATCAAACATGTCTGTAACAATTCCGGCAACACGTAAAATTTCCTTCTTTGCCATTTCCAGGGAAATTCTTGTACTTTCCTTAATAAGGTTGTCGTTAATGTATTTTGCGCCAAAGGGTTTTTCAGATTTCCTTGGAGGGCATAGTTTTTCAAATAAGCCGACAATACTGTTTAGAAACGGGAAAATTATAATATGATTTATTACAGGCATAAAGGTAAAAGCCATTGCAATTTGTCTGGCAAGACTGTCCGTGCCAAGTACTTTAATACAAAAGAATTTGACAAGCCAGATATACAGCCGTTCGCCCTGATACGGGATGCTAAGAAGAATAAATACCCATACAACCCCTATAACCTGAAAAACTATATGAATATAGGCTGATCGTTTGGCTTCCCAGTTCAGGGCAAGGCTTCCCAGTACAGCCGTAATACACGTACCTACTGCTGCTCCCAGGTTTATGGGAACAGCCTGTTCAAGAGAAATGGTTCCGGCCATTGCCATGGCAATTGTAAGCCCTGTTGTTGCCCCTGAAGACTGAATGATCATTGTAAAGAGAATACCTATTATGATACCAGGAACAGGAGCTTCCACTTTCATCATAAGATCCAGAAAAGGCTGATACGATCTGAGAGGTTTCAGCGATTCCGACATCATGTCCATGCCTAAAAATAAAAGACCAAACCCCAAAATTGTCAGGGCTGTATATTTTTGCTTTTTGGTTTTTGTGGAAATGGACGCAAAAAATCCGATAGCAATTATTATGCTGGAAAATTTTGTAATGGAAGGAAATGCGACAAGCTGTGGAAGAAATGTGGAGCCGAGCTCTGCGCCCAGGGTTACAGCCACTGACTGCTGAAATGTCATAAGACCGGCTCCTACCAGAGCGGCCTCAAGAACTGTTGTTGCAGAAGAAGACTGGTTGAGCATTGTTATGCCGAGCCCGGTTAAGTATCCTCTGCCTTTGCCCCTGGTGAGGGTAAGCATGACAGATTTCATTTTCTCACCGGCAATGGATGTCAGATTTTTGTTCATCATGATCATTCCATTTAAAAACATGGCAAGTCCGCCGATGAGGGTAAAAATATTCCAGATACTCATATTGGGTCTCCTGTATTCAATAACAGCTGGTCAGTTTTATAAATGATTTTTATTTGGATATTTCTTTAAAACTTTTTTTAACAATTAACAAACAAGTTACTGCAAAAGCCATCCTTTTTTCTTATCTGACATACTGCCTTTTAAAATTTCTTAAGTGGTAAATGATATTTATTCATTTTTAAACTAGTAGACTATATTGATTTTTTTGTTAACACAAGAAGAAATTTTTAGACCTTGGAACAGAGAAGAGACATGGCTGCTTATTTTAATTTTCCTGAGATATTTGTACCGCCGTTTTTGCCTCTGGCCCCTCCGGCCGGGGTGGAGTATCATTTTTGCATGAAGATTGTTGTTTATCAGCCGGTTAATGCGGCATGGAAGAACGCTCTTTCCCGTCTGGCTGCTGATTTTCCTGCTCATGAAATTATCTGGGGAAAGGAACAGGCCGAGGAACACCTGGCTTCTGCCGAGGTTGTTTTGTGTACAAGTTTTACTGAGGAGCAGCTGCAGCAGGCACGTTCGCTGAAGATGCTGCTTGTGTCTATTACCGGAGTGGACCATTTGCCGCTGGCCCAGCTAAAGCAGAGGGGCGTCCGTCTGGCCAATACCCATGGAAATGCCCGGTATGTTGCCGAACATACGGCAGCCCTTATTCTGGGATATTTCGGCCGAATTGCTCCTTTTCATAATAATCTGGCCAGTGAAAATAAATGGCACGGTTTCTGGGTGGGAAAGGGACTGGACGACTCCTGGCAGTCTCTTCACGGTAAAACGGTTTCCATAATTGGTGCTGGTGCAATCGGCGGATGGATTGCCCGGTTTCTGAGGCCTTTCGGTACGCGGGTTACAGGCTGCCGGCGTTCGCTCCCCGCTGCTCTCCCGGAAGAATATGACAGTATGACTGCCAGCCTGACCGAAGCGGTAGATGAGGGTGATATTGTTGTTATTGTTTTGCCTTCCACGCCGGAAACCCGGGGACTGTTTGACAGTTCTCTGTTAAAGCGTATGAAAGGAAAAGTGCTGGTGAATGTGGGGCGGGGGAATATTATTGATGAAAAGGCCCTGTATGAGGGGCTGCTTGAAGGAAGTCCTGCAGCGGCGGTTCTGGATGCCTGGTGGAAGTATCCGCCGTCCGGAGAAACAGAAGGCCCGCCCTCGGAATATTCTATTCATACACTCCCGAATGTGCTGGCTTCTCCCCACATTGCCGGGTTTGTTGAGCAGGCTGTTAATGCCAATATAGAGCAGGCGTGTGCGGCTGTCCGGGAGTATCTGGAAGACGGAAATCCCCGGAATGAAGTAGATTTATCCCGGGGATACTGATTTATTCTCAGGTTTTTTTCTGTGCCGTCTGGTGCGCGTGAAGAACGGCCAGTGCCATGCTGGCCAGTTTGCTTTCCCGTGAGTCGGCCCGGGATGTCAGAACAACCGGGGCTGCTCCGCCCACAATTATTCCGGCGTTCTTTGCTCCGGCCATGAAAGCCAGGGTTTTATACAGAATGTTTCCGGACTCAATGTTGGGAACAATCAGTACATCGGCATTTCCCGGTACCGGGCCGCTCAGTCCCTTGAGCCGGGCCGCGTCCGGGTTAACGGCATTGTCCACAGCAAGAGGGCCGGCTATATCGCATTCGGGAATATCCATGGCGGCCAGAGCCGCGGCCTCTATGGTACAGGGCATTTTCTCCTCTGCTTTCTCTTTGGCGCAGAGCAGGGCTACTTTTGGACGCTCACAGCCCAGCGCGTGGGCCACTTCCACTGTATTGAGAATAATGGCTTTTTTTTCTTCCAGTTCAGGAGCTATGTTCATGGCTGCGTCGGCCACATAAAAAAGTCTGCTGAAACCGGGAACTTCCATGACGGACGCGTGGCTGAGTACACGCCGGCTGCGGTTTTCCGGAAGGTTGTGCAGAACAGCCTTCAGTATAACCTTGGTATCCAGAAAGCCTTTCATTACCAGATCGGCCTGTCCTTTTGCAATGAGCTTCAGACATGCATCAGCCGCCTCTTCAGGTGTTTCTGCCGGATGAAAATCCATTCCTGTAATGTCAACGGAGGCTTTTTCAGCCGCGGCAATTATGGACTGTTTATTTCCTGTAAGAACAGGCAGGGCAATGTCTTCATCCATGGCTGCTTTACAGGCCCAAAGTGTCTGTGCATCTTCAGGCCATGCAACCGCAACCCGTGAGTTCTCAATGCTGCGGGCAGCCTCCACTATATCCTGAATGCTGCGGATCATTTGACACCTGTTCCCTGAGTCAGCTCCAGTCCCTTGTAGAGCGCCTGCTTATTGCCGGGAAGAAGGTGAGCCTTGGCAGCACCGAATACCTTTTCCAGCGCGCTGACAACAGACTCTATCGGAAGCATTTTTCTCAGACCGATGTAGGCTCCCAGCATAATCATATTGGCTGACTGTAAATTCCCAAGTTCCAGAGCTTTGTCGTTTGCCGGTACAGGTACCGGGGTTATATCATCCCTGAGTTTGGGCGGGTCAATCAGGGAACTGTTGTACATCAGCACCCCGCCTTCAGTCAGATCGTCCTGAAATTTGACGAGTGAAGGAAGGTTCATGGCAATAACCAGAGTGGCATCGTGAGAAATAATGGGGGAACCAATGGGCGTATCAGACACCAGTACATGACAGTTTGCTGTTCCGCCGCGCATTTCCGGCCCGTAGGAGGGCAGCCAGGATACTTCCAGATTCTCTTTCATTCCCGTATAGGCAATCAGACGGCCTATGGACATAACTCCCTGTCCGCCGAAACCGGCACAGATGATTTTATCAATCATTGTTTTCTCCTCCTTCTTTAGGCTGCTCTTCCGGATGGCGGAAATTTCCCAAAGGGTAATATGGAATCATGTTTTCTTTCAGCCATGCCAGAGCCTGAACCGGAGGAAGGCCCCAGTTGGTTGGACAGGTGGAGAGAACTTCCACTATGGAAAAGCCCCGTTTCTGTTCCTGTGTTTCAAAAGCTTTCTGAATGGCTTTTTTTGCCTTGCGGATGTGAGCCGGATTGTGAACAGATACCCGTTCCACAAAAGCGGCGCCCGGTATGGTAGCCAGAAGCTCACTCATTCTCAGCGGCATACCGGTGGTTGCCGGGTCACGGCCGTATGGAGAAGTGGTTGTTTTCTGGCCGACCATGGTTGTGGGGGCCATTTGTCCGCCTGTCATTCCGTATATGGCATTGTTGACAAAAATAACAGTAATGTTTTCTCCCCTGTGCGCGGCATGTATAACCTCAGCTGTTCCGATAGAGGCCAAATCGCCGTCGCCCTGGTAGGTGAAAACTATATTATCCGGCAAGACACGCTTTACTCCGGTGGCCATGGCTGGAGCGCGGCCGTGTGCGGCCTCGTGCATATCGCAGTTAAAGTACTTATAGGCAAGAACCGAACAGCCGACAGGTGCTACGCCTATGGCTTTGCCCAGCATATCTTTTTCGACAAGTGTTTCAGCTACCAGACGGTGAATAATGCCGTGGGTACATCCGGGGCAGTAGTGAAACTGCGTATCTGTCAGACCTGTTGTGCGTTCAAATACAACGGACATTATTTTACCTCCTCTAAATAGGCCAGTGCCGCCTGGGTAATATCGCGCTGCTGGGGTATCATACCTCCTGAACGGCCGTAGAATCCCACCGGCAAGCGTCCGCGGGAAGCAATTTTGATATCATCGATCATCTGTCCCTCACTCATTTCCACAGACATTAAAGCGCGTGTTTGCGGCGCCAGTTTATCAAAGGCTTCATAAGGAAACGGCCATAGGGTAATAGGCCGGATCATACCCGCTTTTACACCTTTTGAGCGCAGCTCTTCTATGGAATTCCTTACTATCCGGGAAGCGGTGCCGTAAGAGACAAATACCAGTTCGGCGTCTTCCGTTTTATACGCTTCATACCGCACTTCTTTTTCACGGATGACAGCATATTTTTTCTGCAGATGCTTATTAAAAACTTCAAGTTCTTCCGGAGCAAGATACAGCGAGTTGATAATATTGGGTTTGCGTTTGTTCCGGGTGCCCGTGGTTGCCCATTCTTTTGGAGGGAGCGGCCGCGGTTTGGGTTTACGGAATGCTACCGGCTCCATTATCTGTCCAATCATTCCGTCGGCAAGGACCATAACAGGGATGCGGTAGTGATCGGCAAGGTCAAAGGCTTCCATCATAATATCTACAGCCTCCTGCACATTTGCCGGTGCCATAACAATAAAGTGGTAGTCGCCGTTTCCGCCTCCGCGGGTAGACTGAATATAATCAGATTGAGAGGGCTGAATACTGCCCAATCCCGGTCCGCCGCGGGAAACATTAACAATAACACAGGGCACTTCACTGCCGCAGATGTAGCTTATTCCTTCCTGCTTTAATGCTATTCCCGGGCTGGATGACGAGGTCATAACCCGGGCTCCTGTTCCGGCGGCTCCATAGACCATGTTAATGGCGGCTATTTCGCTTTCGGCCTGAAGAAACACTCCTCCGGCTTTGCTCAGTTCCCGTGACATGTATTCGGGAATTTCGTTCTGCGGTGTAATGGGGTAGCCGAAAAAGTAACGGCATCCGCCCTGAATGGCGCCCGCGCAGATGGCTTCATTTCCTTTCATTAGTATTTTTTCCACAGTCATTTCCCCCTTAGCTCACTTTCTCTACTGTTATGACAAGATCCGGACATGTCAGGGCACAGCTGGCGCACCCTATACATTTATCCATTTGCATAACTCCCGCCGGGTGATAACCTTTTTTGTTAATCCTGTTTGTGTCCATTGCAATGATTTTGACGGGGCAGACCGACGCGCATAATGCGCAGCCTTTACAGCGGTCTTCATCAAAACTGACGTGTCCTTTAGCTTTTGCCATATCCTTCTCCTTCATACATCCATGATTCTCTCAGAAACATGGCGATGGGCAGTATCTCTCCCGGCAGACTTCCTTTTAATTCTTCAATAAGAAATTGCGGAACAGAGGTGTAGCGCAGCGGAAGCCCGGTAAGTTCTGTTACCTCTCTGCAGAGCTGGTTACCCTGCAGAATATGTTGTATCTCTGTATGTTCAAGCATATGGGTGTTATTGATCAGTCCGGTTATTTGCAGTCCTGATACAGATTCAATACTGCGGATATGCCGGAGTACACCCTGCGCGGTGCGGGTGTCCGGCCGGGAGGCGTTGCAGACACAGAGTATTTCCACGTCCGGGTTCCTCAGATAGTTGCTGGTGGTTCCCAGAAGACGGGCTCCTGCCGCGTCACCTCCGGAGTCCACAAAGGTGCGGAATTTCGCATCCTGCAGGGGGGCAAACATCTGTGCCGATACGGCCGGTATGTCAATTCCGGTATCAATTTCCAGATTGTTGGCTATAACCTGTATACCGGCAGCTTCCAGAAGAATCCGTTTTTCCCGGGAGCGGAAATAGGGGTTTATAACGTCCAGATCGATAAGGGCTACAGATGAAAATTGTGTTACAGCCTGCATGGCCAGGTTGACGGTTACTTCACTTTTACCGCTGCCGTAATGGCCGGTCAGAACTGTAACGCGTGGATTCATTTTTGAATCTCCGGTGCATAGGTTTTCACTTTCTCAGTACCGTTCAGTACCCGAATGGCGCCTTCGGTCATAGCCCGCATTTCTTCCTCGCCCGGATAGACATGTACGGGGGCTATAAAAGATACAGCCTTTTTCAGCTCTTCAATAAAAATTGTATCATAGGCCATCCCGCCTGTAACCAGTATGGCATCAACTTTTCCGTGAAGGACTGTGGCCATTCCTCCTATTTCCTTGGCAGTCTGGTAAACCATGGCCTTATGAATAAGCTGTGCCTGTTTGTCGCCCTGAACAACCAGCTGCTCAACCTCTTTCCCGTCATTGGTTCCAAGGTAGGCTGTCAGCCCTCCGCTGCCTTTTAAATTCCGTATTATTTCCTGTTTGTCAGCACCCGGCCGGAAGCATAATTCCACAACCTGCAGCACCGGAAGTCCGCCTGTACGCTCAGGGGTTAACGGACCTTCGCCGTTGAGACCGTCGTTAACATCAACAACGCGTCCTTTACGGTGCGCTCCGACAGTAACACCGCCTCCCAGGTGGGCTACAATAAGGTTCATTTCTTCATATTTTCTGCCGGCTTTCTGTGCGTGCCGGCGGGCCACGGCCTTTTGATTGAGTGCGTGAAATATGCTGACTCTCTCAATAAGGGGAGAACCGGAAATACGTGCCACATCTTCCAGTTCATCGACAACCACCGGATCAACAATGTAAGACGGAATACCAAGACTCGACGCAATGGATTCCGCCAGTATTCCGCCCAGATTGGACGCGTGTCCTCCTATGGCTCTTTCCCGCAGTTCCCTGAGCATTGGCTGTTCAATTTTATAGGTACCGCCTTCCATGGGCTGAAGCAGGCCGCCTCTGCCCACTACGGCAGACAGCGATGAAAGCTCTTCTCCCGCTTTTTCCAGTGCGGAAAAAATGGCTTTTTCTCTCAGGGGCTGCTGACTGGGAATGTCGGGATATGGTTTGAGCTCCTCAGGAGAATGATTAACAGTTGTTTTGAAAACTTCATCGTCATTGACAAAAATGGCAATTTTAGTAGAAGTGGAGCCGGGGTTTATTGCTAATACGCGGTGTTTAGTGTTCATACATATTATACAAGCAATCTTTATTCCATGTTGATGAAATACAATTTTAAACACATATAGAGTGCTTAAACAGTATAATCTTCTTTATAAAAATACGCAACAATTTGCACGCGCAATAATTTGCATGCAAACTATTGCGTTTCTGCGCTTTCTTGTTTTATCAGCCCAGTAACCCAAAACCTTTCAGCTGTCCGTAAAGAACCAGCAGCAATACTGCCGGAACAACGAACTTGAGCGAGAAGGCAAAAAAGGAATACGAAGCAAAACGGCTGTTGCCAAGTTTGACTTCCGCGGCAATTTTGGGTAATCCGTATTCAAAGCTGATGAACACAGCTGTCAGCAGAGCTCCAAGGGGCATCATTATTCCTTCAGAAAGCAGATCAAGGAAGTCGAGCCAGATATATCCCATTATGGCTGGGAAACCTGTGGAACCCAGACCGTCTGCCGCTACAACAACTGCAACAAGCATAATGCTCAGACTCACCAGAGCGGCAGTAAGTTTTCTATTGGCTTTTTTCCCTCTGGCATCTGCGGCATCCAGAAAGAACGCGGTAATAACTTCTACCAGTGAAATGGCAGAAGTTAAGGCAGCAATTATCACCAGAATGTAGAAAATCAGTCCAAAGAGAGGACCGGTGCTTCCCATGGATTCAAACACGTGCTGAAGGGTAATGAAGAGCAGTTTGGGGCCTGCCATAGCCGCGCCTTCTCCGCCCAGAGCGAAAGCGGCCGGCAGGACAGCCATTCCGGCAAGAATGGCAATAAATGTATCGGCGGCAGGAATCAGTACGGCATCTCTTACAATGTTATCGGTTTTCTGCAAATAGGAACCGTAGGTAATCATGGCGCCCATGGCCAGAGACAGCGAGAAAAACATCTGTCCGGACGCGGTACTCAGAACTTTGAAGAAATTTGTTTTGAAGGGCTCCAGGTTCGGTTTGAACATAAAACGCAGTCCTTCCACGGCCCCCGGCAGGGTTACGGAGCGGATAACAACAACAAGAAGCATGACAAACAGCAGCGGCATGGCCGTTTTGGAAAATGATTCAATTCCGCCGGAGACACCCTTCATAACAATACCGGCAGTTATAATCATGAAAACAAGAGTGTAGATAATGGAGGCGGACTGGTTGGAAATAAAAGACGCAAAGAAATTGCCGGCGTCTGTCTGCCCGGTGCCGAATGACGCTCCAATAAGATTACCGAAGTTGGCCACGGCGTAACGTATGCAGTAGCCGCCCAGAACGCTGTAGAAAGTCATTATAAAAAACGCGGAAAGAAAGGCCAGCCAGCCCAGCCATTTGAAACGCCGGCTCAGTTCCATGTAGGAGCCGATGGCGCCTTTTCCTGTAGTTCTTCCAAGAGAGAGTTCCACTATCAGTATGACAAATCCGACAAGGGCAACCAGAAACAAATAGACAATCAGAAAGGCAAATCCGCCGTTTGTACCCATCTTGTACGGGAAACCCCAGATATTCCCTAATCCTACAGCTGAACCTATGGCGGCCATGAGAAAACCGAATTTACTTCTGAAAGCGCCTCGTTGTAAATCTGAATTATGCGGCATGAGGTACTTCTCCCTTTGGCAAAAAACCGGAATTTTTGCGGCAGTATGGCATGTCATTAAAATAATTGCACTAGGAAATAGCGTGATATTTTAATTTGTACTGTAATGTTCTAAGCGATATTCCCAAAAGAGATGCGGCCCGGGTTCTGCTGCCCTGTACTGCAGCCAGTGTGCGGCGCAGGTGTGCCGATTCGGCCGTATCCAGCATTCTGCGGAGGGAATAATCGTCAGTTAAACCGTTATTTTCGGCGACAGGTTGAGGAATGGCATTGGATAGGCGGCTGCCGGAAGCTGTCAGCTCGGGCATATGAGGGCTGCTGACAACAGTCTCGTCAAAGCTCATGTGAATAACGGCACGTTTGAGAACATTTTCCATTTCGCGGACGTTACCCGGCCAGGAGTGGCGGAGCATCTTTTCCATAACTTCAGGAGTAATACCGGAAACCGCGCGTCCGTACTCCTGATTGATATGGGTTAGAATGTGAGCGGCCAGCAGGGGAATATCCTTCTGACGCGCCCTGAGGGCGGGAATGGAAATAGGCATAACATTCAGCCGGTAATACAGATCCTCACGGAAGCGGTTTTGTTTGACAGCTTCCGCCAGATTCAGATTGGAGGCGGCAATAACACGGGTGTCAATGGCAATGGCAGCGGTACCGCCCACACGCCGCACCTCGTTTTCCTGCAGCACCCGCAGCAGCTTGGCCTGAATGGACAGACTCATCAGACCAATTTCATCCAGAAATATGGTGCCGCCGTCAGCCGCTTCAAACAAGCCTGCTTTTCCGCCCTTGAGGGCTCCGGTAAAAGCGCCGGCTTCATAGCCGAACAGCTCGCTTTCCAATACGTTTTCGGCCAGGGAGGCGCAGTTGATGCGGACAAAGTCTCTTTCCCGCCGGTCGCTGGCATTGTGAATGGCATGGGCAAACAGTTCTTTGCCGGTGCCGCTTTCGCCTATCAGCAGTATGGTGGCCGGAGTGGTTGCGGCAATCTTGGCCTTTTGCACAGCGGCAAGAAAACAGGCCTCGCTGCCGACCAGATCATCAAAAGTATATTTGGCCTGCAGTTTCCGGAGCATGGTCCGTGCGTGGCTCAGTTCCGAGGTGAGGTGGAGAATCTCGGAAATATCGCGTATAACAGCAACACTTCCTTTTACCTGACGGTCCACAATTATGGGGGCCGCGTCCACCAGTACTTCCCGGGAGTACGGACCTACTTTCATGCGCATGTTGCGTATGGCCCGCCGCTCCCGGAGTACCTGAAGATGAATACTGTCACCCGAAGATATATCAATGGTACAGGGCCGGCCTATAACATCTTCTTCCGAAAGTCCTGTCATCCGCGTATAAGCTGTGTTGACAGATACCTGTATGCCGTTTTCATCAACAACGGATATGGCATCCTGTGTCGATTCAAAAATAGCCCGCCACATAATGCGGATTTCCCGAAGATTCGTTATTTCTTCGGCGGTTGCAATGGCATCGCTGATATCTCTGAAAACTGCAAAGGCGCCGACAACCCGGCCTTTTCCGTCTCTCAAGGGAATGCGGCTGGTTACAATGTTAATGTTCCGGTAGTTGAGCTGCTGGTTAAGCTGGCTTTCTCCTGTTCTGAGAACTTCGGGAAGAGCGCTGTCCTGGATAACCTGCTGTACGGGCCTTCCCAGCACTTCCTGCGGCTTGCGGCCTATAATTAATTCGGCGCCCCGGTTAAAAAGCGTTATGCGTTCGTCACAGTCAATTGCAACAATGCCTTCCTGGGTGGAATTGATAATTAAGTCAATCTCCTGCTCCTGTGACATAAAAAAAGTGTATACCCCCGGGATAATGGTGTAAACTGAATATTATGGATGAAGAAATGAAAAAAAGAATCGACGCCATTCTGGACAGGGTGAAAGATCCTGAAAGCGGCTATTCGGTTTCTGAACTGGGGCTGGTGCAGCGCCTCCGGTACAACGATGAAAAAAAGGAAATGTATATTTTTATGGATTTTCTTTCGCACCGGCCGGCCTGCATGACCTGTGTGGGAATAGCCTCGGTTATTGAAGACGGAATAAGGCGGCAGCTTCTGGAAGAATTTTCCAGTGAGTTTCCAGAAATTACTCCGGTGTTTGTGTAAGAAGGGAAGGGTTTGAGCGTTTCGGTTATCGGCGTAGTGCTTATTCTCGGCTTGACGGCTGTCTCTGTTGTATTCCGGGTAACTGGCGCCAGGAAAAATCTTCAGACAGCCCATTCCCTCTGCGCCCTGCTGGAAAATGTTTTTCAGCCGCTTGAAAAGACCTATACCAATATCGGAGGTGTTGTGGGGTATCATATCAGTTATACCCTCCAGCCTCCGTTTACCCTTCTGGATGGAACTCTGACTCTTTTTCCGCGGCAGGCTCTGTTTTATTATCCCGTTGCCCGTTTTCTGGGGCGCCAGGATGAACTGCGCTTCTCTCTTAAGGTTGATTTTCCCATGGTGGGAGAGGCGCATCTTGTTCAGAAAGACGCGTACCGTTTCGGCCGCTTTGCCATTGATAATTTTAAGGAAATGGAATCGGAAGAAATATCTGTTAAAGGTGTTCCTTATCTTTTATTGTACTACAACCGTATTCAGGCCGGGAAGATTGCCGATCTGATGCGCCGTCTGTCCGAAGTTAATTCATACGAGCAGTTTTCCTTTTACGGATATCAGAGGCTTTTTTATTTCCATGTGAATCCTTCTGCGGAGTCTCTGGAAAAACAACTGCGGGAGCTGGCGGAAATTTTGAGCAGCCGCGGCAGTTCCGGCAGCAGTCCCGACAGCAGCCGCGGGAGTTCCGGCAGCAGTCCCGGCGGCAGCCGCGGCAATCCCGACAGCAGCCGCGGCAATCCCGACAGCAGTCCCGGGAGCGATTTTGACAGCGATTTTGACAACAGCCGCGGGAGTTCCGGCGGCAGTCCCGGCGTCAGCCGCGGCGGCAATTCCGGCAGTCCCGGCAGCAGTCCTGACAGCAGTTCCGGGAGCGATTTTGACAACAGCCGCGGGAGTTCCGGCGGCAATTCCGACAACAGCCGCGGCAATCCCGGCAATCCCGACAGCAGTTCCGGGAGCGATTTTGACAGCGATTTTGACAACAGCCGCGGCAATCCCGGCAGTAGTCCCGGCGGCAGTCCCGGGAGCAATCCCGGCGGCAGTTCCGACAGCAGTCCCGGCGGCAGCCGCGGCAATCCCGGCAGCAGTCCCGGCAGCGATTTTGACAACAGCCGCGGCAATCCCGGCGGCAATCCCGGCAGTTGAAAAAATTGTTGACCGCAGTGCAATACAGGGGTTAAGCTAAAGTAAATAATGTAATTTTATTTAATGCAGGAGGAAGACTATGACAACATTGATTGTTCTGGTTGGTATTGCCGTGTACGTGGGGTTGTACATGACATACGGACGCCGTCTGGCTAATCAGGTGGTGAAAGCTGATGCCGCAGCAGAAACCCCGGCCAAAAGACTGTACGACGGAGTGGACTATGTTCCGGCCCGTACACCGGTTCTTTTCGGGCACCATTTTGCTTCCATTGCGGGAGCAGCGCCCATTATCGGTCCGGTTGTGGCTATGGCATGGGGCTGGGTTCCGGCTCTGTTGTGGATCTGGTTCGGCAACATCTTTATCGGAGCGGTTCATGACTATCTGGCTGTTATGGCCTCTGTCCGTTACGACGGCAAGTCCATACAGTTTGTTGCATCCGATCTGATAACAAAACGGACCGGCAAGTTGTTTTATTACATTGTTTTCTTCCTTCTGATTCTGGTTGTTGGAGCATTCAGCGCGGTTCTGGGCAAGATGTTTGTCAATGATCCGGCTGTACCGTCTTCCTACCTTCAGAAACTGGTGGCTGCATTGATCCTGGGTGTGCTTCTCTACAGAACCAAGCTTCCGTTTGCCGTTTCCACCATTATCGGTATTGCTCTGCTGGTTCTGGCCATTATCGGCGGTACGGTATTTCCCATTACTCTTTCAAGAAACGCCTGGTTTATCATTATGTTCTTCTACATCATTATTGCCGCCGCCATTCCTGTTCACATTCTTCTGCAGCCGCGTGACTACCTGAACAGCTGGCTGCTTTACTTTGGTCTGGCCATTGGTGTCATTGCCGCTATCTTCAGTTTCAAGGGATTTACCGCTCCGGCTTTTACAACATTTTCGCCGATTGTATCTGCCGGCAAGCCTTCTCCCTTCTGGCCGGTTATACCGCTTATCATTGCCTGCGGTTCCCTTTCCGGCTTCCATTCTCTGGTAGGTTCGGGAACCACTTCCAAACAGCTCTCTTCCGAAAATGCCGCGCTGAGTATTGGTTACGGCGGTATGCTGTTTGAAGGCTTTCTGTCTACCATAGTTGTTCTGACAGTAGCGGCCTTCGGCATGGGTGTTCTTAAGGAAGCCGGTGTGGAAATTACGGCTGCTACCTGGGGAAACGGCTACAATCCCGGTTTGGGCAAGGCCGGATTCTCACCTGCCGCCATGTTTACCAACTGTTACGCGGCAATGGTTGATTCCACCTGGCTCAACTTTATTCCGACAAGACTGGTCAAGGTAATTGCCGGAATGTGGGTGGCCTCGTTTGCCATGACAACCCTGGATACAACCAACCGGCTGGCGCGCTACACCCTCGCGGAAATTCTTCTGCCGCTCAAAAAGAATGCGGAAGGTGTGTATAATTTCCTGACCAATCCGTGGATTGCTTCTCTTATTCCCGCGGCCATTGGTATATGGCTGGGATGGAGCGGACACTTCGGTCTGTTGTGGCCTTCCTTTGGTTCTGCCAACCAGCTTATTGCTTCCATTGCCCTGATGACAGGTGCTGCCTGGGTAAGCAAGCGGATGAAGTCCAACGCTCTTATGGCGGTTGTTCCGGCTTACCTTCTGTGGATTACTGTTACCGCGGCCATTATCTGGTTCATGGCTGTTGTGCTTCCGGGAAGCATTCAGAAGAATCCGGCTACGGGTATTACTGTTCTTGTCATTGAAATTATCATGCTGATAATGAACTTTGTATTCATTATTGACTTTGTCAAAACACGTAAAGATCCTGTTTCGGCGGAAGCCTGATATTGGCTGAAAAGAAAGAAACCGGTCCCGAAGGGGCCGGTTCAAAGGATGAATTTCAGAAAAAAAACCTCCTGGAACGCTCGAAAAGTGTTCTGGGAGGTTTATTCTCAACAGTGGATCAAATTCACAGAGACAATGCTGTGGCTTTGACGGCATATGAAGCCCGTGAGCTGGAGAACATGTTTGTTCTTCTGCTTATGGGGGCTTTTACCGGCCTTCCGTCACCGCCGTCTTTTATTTCAGTGGAGCTGCTCCCGCATTTACAGCATGAAATAGAGGTTTTGAACCGGCGTGCGGAGAGTGCCGGTGACGCTCTGGCGGAGCTGGCCGGAATGATGGATGTAACTTAGGACGGCAGGGAAATTTGAAAAGCATTTTTTTTACCGGCAAGGGCGGTGTAGGAAAGTCAACACTATCGGCCTGTGCGGCGTATCAGCTTTCTGAGCAGGGGTTTAAGGTGCTGGCGGTATCTTTTGATCCGGCTCATAACCTGGGTGATATTTTTGACATGAACCTGGGGCACAGAAAAAAACGTCTGGGAAATAATCTTTTTTTGGCAGAAGCTAATCTGGAACAGGCGGCCAAAAAATATATTGAGCAGAATACCAGCATACTGACGCAGATTTACAGCTACACAAAGGCGTTTAACCTGGATCTGTACTTCAAGGTTCTGCGCTATTCGCCCGGTGTGGAGGAATACGCGGCCCTTACAGCCCTTGAAGAAGTTTTCCGGGAGGAAACGGAGTTCGACTACATTGTTATTGATACTCCCCCGACAGCTTTGACGCTGAGAATCCTGGCACTTCCCGGTCTGACAAATATCTGGATTGACCGCTTGAGGCGGATACGCCGGGAAATTCTGAAAAGGCGCTATACCATACACAACATTCAGGGTAAATACATTGAAGAGGGTGTTGTTCTGCCTTATGAGCCGGAAGATGATCCGGTTCTTCAGAAGCTGGATGAACTCTATGAACGCTATGAAGCGTTGAACAATCTTCTGAAATCGGCGGATAACTACATTTCGGTTGTTTTTAATCCCGACTATCTTTCACTAAGGGAAACAGAGCGGATTATTGAGGGCCTTAAAGATCTGGAATTGCCGCTTAAAGTTGCGTATAACAACAAGTACACTCCGGAGCTGGAGAAAGAATCAGCCGAGGTGGAAAACGCGCTGTTTAAGAAAAACGGAAATGTAACCCCGATCCGGGTTCCATTGCAGGAAATTAATCGGGAAGGAGCCTATAAAATATCCTTCGATCTGACACAACCATTTTTTAATGAGTAACAAACATGCTGAATACTGAAATAACAACGAGTCCCTGGTTCTATCTGCTTATTGCTGCAAGCCTTTTTCTGACCCTCACTTACAGCTGGGGGCGAAGAAAAAACAAACGCATATTTCTCTCCGCGTTTAACGGACTGCTGGCGGTTGTCAATTCCAAAGATCAGCAGTTTACAAACATCGGCGGTATAGCCGGGTATCATGCCAACATTGTTCCCAAAAATAATACTTTGGTCAGACGTGTGGATGCCACCATTACCCTGCTGCCGCGGCAGTCTCTTATGTTCCTGCCGTTTTCTCTTCTTATCCGGCGTTTTGACCGACTTTTTATGATTTTCTATCTGGCTCCGGATGTAACAGGCTCTCTGGCTGAAGGACATTTGCTGGAAGAAAAATACAGCAGGTTCGGAAGTGCCAAGATAGACTCTGAAGAACAACTGCAGAAGGAAACCTTTCAGTGGGGCGGTAAAACATTTTTTATGTATTATTCCGAGCCCTGGGTTAAAAAGGAACTGGAGAAGTGCCGCAGCCTTCTGGGCGAGCCTCAGGGAATCCGTCATATTGCCATGGTTCCCAGTCAGGACCGGTTCTGGGTTTTTATGGTTCCCCGCATGGATACGGTTGAAGGTATTATGGCCGAACTGTATCCCTGGATGGTGAATCTGCTGAAGAAACGTCAAAAGGCTGTAAAATAATTTTTCAAATAATAACCGTCATCAGTGCGGTTGTCTGATTTCTGTTTTTATCAGTGGAAAAGCTTGCCTGCAGTTTTACCTGCTGTTCTCTGCAGGCGTCTTCCAGAAGTTTGTAATAGACCATTCCCATAGGGGCTCCCAGTGATTCCGGATCCGAGAGCAGGTGATCAATCAGGCTGATTTCGGTTCTATCGGGCGTATGGTTTTTCTTGTCGCCCAGGTTTTTAACGTCCATACGGCCGTTATTGGTAACACTGACGCGCAGCCTGGTCTTTTTGCTGTTATTGGTGTACTGAAGATTGTCAAAATGGTAGACAACATGCATCAGAGCGTTTGTTTTTCTGGCTTTGAGCATAATGTTGTTCCGGAAAGTCTTGTCCCGGAGCATTTCAAATATACCGTCTCCCTTCACCCTGGCCATATGATCCTTCATGGCCAGATACTTAAAATGCTCTGTTTCGGCGTTCTGCAGCAGTTCTACCAGCATAAAAGCAATAGCGTCTGCAATGCCTGTTTTACCCATGAACTGGATAAGAGTTTTTTCCATGCTGTGCAGAATTGTATTTCTGTCCGGTGAACGGTTGACGTAATTAAAGAGAAACCATGTGTCATTATCCACTGAATCCAGAAACTGCCGGGCCATTTCTTTCCATCTGGTCTTTCTTGCCTCTTCCATATCTTTCTTGTTATCAAGAGCCTGGAAAGGACGCAGCAGCAGCGATTCCTTCATTGCCTGAATTTTGCCGGCATTTTCAGTTGTGAACTTTGCAACGGCCGCGGGGGCAAAATGAATGCTTCTTTCGCTTCCCGGAAGAACCCCCCGGCTGCGTAAAGACTGAACAATAGAGGAATCCAGAAGAACCGCTTTCAGGCTGGGCCGAAAGCGCCTGTAGAGAATTCCAAAGAAAATTATTTTTGTTGTTTCAATAATGGCCCGCCGGCTGGAGGAAAAATGAGTATTTTCCAGTTCAATGCGTGTAATGAGGTTATTGGCTGTCAGCTGCTGAATCAGCGGGGCAATAATTGCCGGGCGGTTAAAACCCATTCCCCGTTTTCCCTCAATGCTTGTTATTTTTTCAAGAGGAATGGCATGTTTCCGGCAGTAGGCGTTCCCCTCCTTGCTGAGAAATATCCTGCAGGGCAGCTCTATGGTTTTCTGCTTCACTGTTTTCAAAAGCCTGCGTCCTCCGGTAAGACCTTTCGGCTCACTTTAGCCGGTTTCCGGTTCCCGGGAAATCCCTTTTTGAGAAAAAAAGCTCAATCAGAGAGATGGCGGGGAAGGGGAGTCTTCCCGGGTATTGTAGCATGGTTTATGATGGAATGCATGAGTGATTTTCAGGCTCCCGCCGTAATGGGGATAATTAACTGTACACCTGACTCGTTTTATATGAAAAGCCGCTCGAAAAATACAGAAGAGGCCTGCGGCAGGGCACGGCAGATGATTTTAGAGGGAGCCGATATTCTGGACATAGGCGGGGAGTCGACACGGCCCGGTTCCCTTCCTGTGGAAGATGCTGAGCAGATTAAGCGTATAATACCTGTAATACGGCGCATCCGTGAGGAGTTTGATATTCGTCTGTCTGTAGATACACAAAGTGCTGCTGTTGCTGAAGAGGCTCTTGATGCCGGAGCGGATATAATTAATGATATTTCCGCTCTTTCCGATCCGCGTATGGCATCTCTGGCCGCTGAACGCGACGTTCCGGTTATACTGATGCATATGAGAGGAGAGCCCCGTACTATGCAGAATAATCCGGTATATCAGAATGCGGCCGCGGAGGTGCGTCAGGAACTGCTTGAGCGGGTGGATACAGCGTTAAAAGCCGGTATTCAGAAAAGCCGTATAATTCTTGATCCCGGCATTGGTTTCGGTAAACGTCTGGAAGACAATCTTGCGCTTCTCCGTAATATTTCCGGATGGTGTCCGGACGGTTTTTCTTCCTTAATTGGTTTAAGCCGGAAGTCTTTCCTTGGCCGGATTTTGGATAAAGCCGCCGAAAAATTACCCTGTATTGCCGATTCCGGCCCTGAAGGACGTTTAACGGCTACGCTGGCCGCTCATGCCTGGTGTCTTGGGCAGGGGGTGGACATTCTGAGAGTGCATGATGTGGCTGATACACGTCAAATTATTGCTGTGTGGGAGAACCTGGCATGAGTTTTCTTAAGGATATTCCTCTTTTCAGTGATTTCATTCTGCCTGTACTTGATATAGCTCTTCTTGCTTTTCTGCTTTTCAGGATATATGCCATTCTGGAAGAAACCCGCGCGGTTCAGCTGCTCCGGGGAGCTGTTGTGCTGGTTCTTATTTACGCGTTTGCCTGGTTTCTGCAGCTTTCTACCCTGCTGTGGCTGCTTCATATTCTGGCTCCCGGTTTTTTTATAGGACTGGCCATTGTTTTTCAGCCGGAACTCCGGAATATTATGGCCCGTATTGGACAGAGGGAAATATTCCGGGGAAAACCCCGTAAACGCCCTTTCCGTGTGGAAGCTGTATTGAACGCCGCCGAGATGCTTTCAGAGCAGCAGCGGGGCGCTTTGGTTGTGTTCGGGCGGAAAACCGGTTTAAAGAATATTGTTGATACCGGTACGCGGATAAACGCTGATATTTCTTCGGCCCTGATACTGACAATTTTCGGTTATGACGGGCCGCTGCACGACGGGGCAGCCGTGGTAAGCGGCGGACGTCTGGCGGCTGCCGGATGTTTTCTGCCGCTTTCCAATCAGCCGGATATCAGGCGGAGTTTCGGCACCCGGCACAGAGCCGCTCTGGGAATGGTGGAAGAAACAGACGCTGTTGTACTGGTTGTTTCCGAAGAAACAGGCGCGTTGTCACTGGCCTACGACGGAAGTATTTTTTATGATCTGGACAAAGATGAGGTGCGCCGAAGACTCCATGAGCTTTTGGACATGGATGCTTCCGAGAGCATTGACAGGAGTTCTGTATGAAAGGCTCAGAGTTTTTTAACCGCCTGTTTAACCGGTGGCCTGTTAAAATTATATGTGTCGCACTGGCCGTTTTACTCTACATACTTTTCCGGACCAATACCCTCACAGAACGGCAGATAACCGTACCGCTGAAAGTGCTTACTCCGGAAGGTTTTGTGGTAAGTTCCGACTATCCGGATCATATCAATCTGATAATACGGGGTGAAGAGGAGGATGTTTCGGGTGTCCTTTCCGATGATATTGAGGCGTTTGTTAATTTTGCCCCCTACCCGGAAGAAGGTGAATATAAAGCGCCGGTAGAGTTCCGTAAAAAGGGAACGGCTCTGCTCCCTGAGGCGCTGGAGCTGCGTTCCCGTCCGCGCGAAATAGTTCTGTCTCTGGAACAGCAGACAGTACGCAGTCTGGAGGTAAAACCGGAACTGGCCGGTTTCCCGGCCCTGGGTTATGAACTGACACAGTTTTTTGTATCGCCTTCGTCGGTTACGGCCGTTGGTCCCCAGAGCCAGATGGCGGCGCTGACCGAGCTGAGAACCGAATTGATCGATATGTCGGGACGAAACAGCGATTTTACGGTTACGACACGTCTGGTCCGCCCGTCTTCCCAGATTTTTATTCCCGGAGGCGACGTGGTTGAATTCCGGGGCGTTGTTGATGAAGCCGTTGTTATACGGACCATTGCCGACAGGGAAGTGGTGGTTTTTGATTTGCCTGACGGACTGAAGATCTCCGGTGAACTTCCCAGGGTTACCCTGACGGTCAGGGGAAGTCAGTTGACCGTGGAGGGAGCCCGTCCTCAGGATATGACCTTCTATCTGGACGGTTCACGGATCCGTTATCCCGGAACATATACCCAGCCTTTGAGAATGGACATTCCTCCCGGGCTGGCTGTACTGCAGATGATGCCTCTGGAAATAACATTTGAAGTTGTCCGCGCGCCGGAGAGTCCCTGATGATAGTTGGAACCGGTATTGATTTTGTTGATATATCACGTATTGCGCACTGGCTTGATGATGAAAAGCTCTGCGCCCGGTACTTTCAGCAGGAGGAAATGAACGATATTCTATCCAGGGGAAGCGGAGCTGCCCGTTCTCTTGCTGCAAGATTTGCCGCTAAAGAGGCGTTTATCAAGGCTCTGGGGGCCGGCTTTGCGGATTTATCATTAAAGGAAGTTCGTGTTAAAAGTGAGCCGTCAGGCCGTCCTCAACTGATTGTTGAAGGGAACAGTCTGGCTGCCTTGAACGCTATGGGTGCCCGGCGCATTCATCTTTCTCTGACTCATGAAGAACACCTGGCGGCTGCCCAGGTAATACTGGAGGATTAAGATGGCCGAAGGAAAAATTACATACTATGCTAAAAATCCAACAATCTGTCCTCTGTGCGACTGCGCTTTTCACAGAGAAGAACTGCTGACCGGCGGCGGACGCATGAATGCCGGAGAGCTTACCAGGGAACTGCGGCGCACCTATTTGCCCACTCAGCGCTACGGGCAAATCTATCCCCTTATTTATCCGGTTTCTGTTTGTCCCCAGTGCTGGTTTGCGGCCTATCCCAGTCATTTTGATACACTTGCTCCTGAAGAAAAAGAGCAGTTGATGTCTGAAATAGGCCAGCGGAAAAATATGCTCCGGCCGGTATTTCCCAATCTGGATTTTGAAAAGGAGAGAGGTTTGGAAGAGGGCATTGCCTCCTATGTTCTGGCTGCTCTCTGCTACGAACACCGGAACGCGGAATACGCGCCTACTTTTATGCGCGGACTTTCCTTTTTACGGGCCGGCTGGCTTGCAAACGATCTGCATGCAGTGTACCCGGAGGAAAACTACAATTACATGGCCCGTATTTATCTGAGAAAAGCCTCCTTTTTTTACGGGGAAGTACTGGAGTGTGAACGCGACGGCACTGAAACGCTGGAAAACATACCGCATCATGGGCCCGATATTGATAACAACTATGGCTATGACGGCGTACTTTACCTGGTTGGCATTCTGCTGCTTCAGTACGGCCAGAGGGATAATCCTGCACGAAGAGTGCCTGTGTTAAAAGAAGCCCGTGCCGCAGTATCCAGACTGGTTGGAATGGGTAAATCAACCAAGGCCAAACCTTCGGCACTGCTGGATTTGGGAAGAGACCTCCATAAAATGATCAAAAAAGAACTGGAGGCTCTGACAGGTGAAGCGTAATATCCGCCTGGTAATTTCCTATGACGGCACCGAATTCTCCGGCTGGCAGATTCAGAACAGCCGCCGCAGTGTTCAGGGGGAAATTCAGAGGGCTCTGGAAGATCTGCATGGCAGTTCTGTGGCACTTACAGGTTCCGGACGTACAGATGCCGGTGTACACGCGCAGGGGCAGGTGGCGAATTTTTATACCGAAATGGACAGTGTCCCTTCCGACCGGTTCCGGGAAGCGTTGAACGCCCGTCTGCCGCTTGATGTCCGCATTCTTTCCAGCGCGGAAGTTAATGCTGATTTTCATTCCCGCCGGGATGCAGTGCTCAGGTGTTATGAATACAAAATGATGGATGGATTTGTTGTGCCTGTTCATCTGGCCCGCTATACCTGGGCCGTAAAGGAAATGCCTTCTCTGACAGTATTGAATAATATGGCCCGGCAGCTGTGCGGTACGCATGATTTTTCCACTTTTGCCGCGGCCGGAGATGCCAGCGCTTCGCGGGTGCGTGATATTCATCAGGCTGTTTTTCTGGGCCGGGGGCCGCAGGTTGTTTTCCGTATTGCCGGCAACGCTTTTCTCTGGAAAATGGTGCGTTCCATTCTGGGGACACTTGTTGATCTGGCCCGGCAGGGCGGCAGCGCGGATGACCTCCGCCGAATTCTGGTTTCCAGGGAACGGGGCAATGCCGGTCCTACTGCTCCGGCAAGAGGGTTATTTCTGACAAAGGTGTTTTATGGAAATCAGACAGGCACTTGCTGAGTACGCCGATATTCTGGACGACTGTCTGGACTGGATGGAAAACTCATACCGCCGGGAACGGGTTGAAGAAGAACTTCAGCTGCCTGGGCAGTTTAAGTCTGCTGCACCCCGGCCGGTTCCGCCCAGTCAGCCGGCCGCTCCTTCCGCGCGTCCGTATGAGCCCTCACAATCGGCTCCGCGGCAGCCTGACATGCCGCCGCCTCGCCATACCGCCCCCACAGCTCCTGCAGCCCCCGCAGCCCCCGCAGCTCCCGCAGCTCCCGCAGCTCCCGCAGCTCCCGCAGCTCCCGCAGCCCCCCGGCGCAGCATCTGGCTCAATTCCGGCAGCATCCCGGCATCCGGAGGACTCAATGAACTGGCTGAGGAAATATCCGGATGCCGGAGCTGCAACCTCTACCTCCTGAGGGAAAACACCGTTCCCGGAGTGGGCATTGCAGGCGCAACGCTGATGATTATTACCCCGCCTCCGGCCGACGGCGCCCGCGGCAATCCCCTGCCGCCCTTTGAGGCAGAATATCTGGGCAAGTGGCTTACAGCCTTAAAACTCACTCCCGGTGAAGTATTTATTACGCCGGCCGTTAAATGCCGTACACCGGGCGGCCGTCCGCCCCAGAAGGAAGAAGCCGCCGCCTGCGCCTCCTACCTGCAGCGCCAGTTTAAGCTGGTCCGGCCCCGCGCGGTATTGGCATTAGGCGATGCGGCCTGCGGCGTGCTGACGGGCAATCCGGCAGATTTCCCCTCACTGGTGGCGCGCGACTGGACTTATGCCGGAGTACCGGCACTGGTTCTCTGGACCCCGGCCGAAGTACTGGCCAACCCCAAAAGACTGCGCAAACCGGTATGGGAATCGCTTCAGCAGTTACAGGCAGCCTGGAATGCCCTACCTGGAAGTTCGCTTTAATCTGCCTCTGGCAGAAGGCTACACCTATTTTTCTCCGGAAGAGGTTCCCGTGGGATGCCGGGTAAAGGTGTCTCTTGGAAGGCGCGCTGTGACGGGCTGGGTAGTTTCCCATCCTGAAGCCGCTCCCTCCGGAGTAAAAATCAGGGAAATAGAAAAAGTTATAGACAGCCAGCCCCTTTTTGACACGGACCTGCTTGAACTGGCCAAATGGATGTCCCGGCTCACCTTCTGCAGTCTGGGCGAAGCGCTGGCCGCCATGCTTCCCGGAGGAAAACAGGAAAGACATCCGCTGGATGAAACAGACGGAGATGACAGCCTGGAAAAACGGAATCTTTCGGAATCGCAGCAGGCGGTACTGGACGAAATGGCCCGGAACAGGCAGGGATGGTTTTATCTCTACGGACCTACCGGTTCGGGAAAAACCGAGGTATTTCTGAGGGAAATTGAACACAGTTTGTCTTTGGGCCGGGGTGTTATTTACCTGGTGCCTGAAATTGCCCTGAGTCATCATCTGGTAGAAGGACTGCGCCGGCGTTTTCCCGGTAAGGTGGCTGTTCTGCATTCAGGCCTTACGCCTTCCCGCCGGCTGGCCGAATGGCGCCGCATTCAGAGCGGAGAAGCGCAGCTGGTTATTGGCGCCCGCAGCGCCGTTTTTGCACCCTTAAAAGACATTGGCCTTATTGTTATTGATGAAGAACATGAGGGTTCCTACAAGTCGTCGGCAACTCCCCGTTACCATGCCCGCCAGGCGGCCATGCGCCGCTGCCGCACGCACAGGGCGCAGCTGTTAATGGGAAGCGCCACACCGTCCGTTGAAGCCTGGCACCTTATGGAGCAGGGCGGATTGAAACGCCTGAATCTTCAGGGACGTCCGGCCGGAGGAGCCGAGCCTCAGGTAACAGTTGTCGACATGAAAAAGGAAAAGAGTCTGCTTTCCCGCCGGCTTGTGGAAGACATGAGCCGGGTTTTGGGAGAAGGGCGGCAGGTGCTGCTGTTTCTCAACCGCCGGGGCTTTTCCTACCGCTACGCCTGCCGCAGCTGCGGCGCTGAAGTTCTGTGCAGGCACTGCAGTGTCCCACTGACATACCATAAAAGCCGCGGCAGCATGATCTGCCACTACTGCGGTTCCACCGGGCAGGCTCCTTCGGTCTGCCCGGAATGCCGTTCCGTGGAAATGCAGGCAACCGGCTACGGCACCGAAAAAGTGGAAGAAGATGTAGCGCGCCTGTTCCCCGAAAAAACAGCCGTACGGCTGGATGCCGATGCCGCCCGGAAAAAAGGCATGCTGGAACAGACCCTGCGGCAGTTCCGTGAAGGCACAATTGATATTCTTCTGGGTACCCAGATGGTTGCAAAAGGCCTGAACGCTCCGAAATTAAAACTGGCGGGCGTTCTTTCGGCAGACGGTATACTGAACCTGCCTGATTTCCGGGCGGCCGAGCGGACTTTCTCTCTTGTGGTGCAGACCTCCGGCAGGGTAGGGCGCTTTCTGCCCGACGGCGAAGTTGTTATTCAGGTTTTTAACCCGGACACCCCGGCCATCCGCTACGCCTCAGCGGCCGATGTGGAAGGTTTTTACGCCAGTGAGCTTGAAGCGCGGCGTCTTTTGGGCTTTCCGCCGTTCAGCCGGCTTTTCCGTGTGCTTATCCGGGGCTCCAGTGAATCCAGGGTTATCTCCGCCTCTCAGAATATTGCCTCTCTTCTTGCCGGTACCCGGGCCTTTGAAGAAATACTTGGACCTGCCGAATGCGTACTGAGCCGCATATCCGGCCAGTACCGCCGGCATATTATTCTGCGCACACAGTCCTTTGACGCGTCGCACGCGGCGCTCAGAGCAGTCTTTTCAACCTACACAGCGCCTCACGGCATACGTCTTGATATCGATCCCGACCCGGTGAACCTGCTCTGATAATTCGGCGCGCCGCACTTTTTATTTTACAAGTCTGGAAACCGCTTTAAAAGCCTGATGCTTCGGACTGCCCATCAGTTCAAACAGAACACTTTCGGCCGGAAGCACACAAGCACCCATGTGCAGAAGAGTCTGCAGAATCTGACGGCGGTGTTCGTTACTCCGTGAACCGACACCGTCGGATACCACAAAAACCTCCGCTCCAATTTTCAGCAGATCCTCCGCTGTCTGGTAAACACAGATGTGGCTTTCTGTCCCGGTAAGAATAAACTGGGTTTTTCCTGAAGCCATCAGGTTATCCAGCATCTCCGGATAATCAGAATAGAGGGAAAAACTGGTTTTCTCCAGAAGTGTCAGGCCCTGTATATGTTTCCGCAGTTCCGCAACGGTATTGCCGAGCCCTTGAGGGTATTGCTCCGTTACAATGGTTTGAAGTCCCATCTCTTTGGCGCCTTGCAGCATAATGGCGTTGTTTTTTACCACCTCTTCTTTATTGGAAATCAGCGGAGTAAGTACTTCCTGAATATCAATCATAAGGAATACCGCTGTATCTGTACTGAGTTTTTGTTTATCTGACTGCTTCATTTTTATTCTCCTTTCCTGAAATTCTTCAGACATCAATTTCCATCATAACCGGGCAGTGATCGCTTCCGGTAACTTCCGGAAGAATAGTGGAACTTGTTACGGCACCGGCAGCACTGTCATTAACACAGAAGTAGTCCAGCCTCCAGCCCACATTCCGTGCACGGGCTCCGCCGCGGTAGCTCCACCATGAATAGTGGTTCGGACCGCTCTCAAACATGCGGAAGGTATCGGTCCAGCCGCCCTCAATAAACGAGTCCATCCAGGCCCGTTCTTCCGGAAGATAGCCGGGATTTTTCTCGTTCTCTTTGGGACGGGCCAGATCAATGGGTTTATGAGACACGTTGAAGTCTCCTGTTACCGTAACTGTATACCCCTCCTTTACAAGAGCGTCAGCCCGCATTTTCACCGCTGAGTTGAAGCGCAGTTTATAATCCAGCCGGGCGCCTTCCGCCTGGGAGTTCGGAAAGTATCCATTCATAACCACCAGATTCCCGAAGCGGGCCACCTGCATGCGTCCTTCAGCATCAAACTCTGCTTCACCCAGAGTTTCCAGTGAATCCGGAGCCTTCTTTGCCCATATGGCCGTACCGCTGTAGCCCCGTTTTTCAGCGCTGTGCCACCACGACTCATATCCGGCCGGTCTGAAAATCTCCTTACCCAGCTGTTCCAGATGGGCCTTTGTTTCCTGAATGCAGAACACATCGGCCTCCGAAGCACTCAGAAAATCCATCAGCCCCTTTTTGGCGGCGGCCCGTACTCCGTTCACGTTCCATGATATTATTTTCATAAGTGAATTATAGGCCGCAAGGCCGCGCAATTAAAAGACAGTATGAATTGTTTATGCGTTCCGCAGAGTTCACAGGTTCCGCTTATTTTGTTCTTGACAGTAAAACGCGGGCATAAGAGAATTAAGGCTGAGAGCCATAGCGCCTGTAAGCCGTCTTGAGTGGAGCATTGAATGAAAAACATGAAAGCGCGTTTTTTATCAGTTGAGTATTGATATATTTATATTAATATATATAATCGGTAATTGATAATTAAATACCGTGAAAGATTGGCATTTTTTAATATTAATTTCACTTCTCATGCTTCCCGCCTTTCCTGCCGCGGGAAAAGCTCTGCCGGTTGCCAATGGTGTGCTGAATGTCAGCCATGACGATCTCTCAGAACCTTTTACCATAACCGGAAACTGGAAGTTCCGCGGCCTTGAGTCCAAAGAGACAAAGGCCTGGCAGGTTCTGCCTGTGCCGGCTGCCTGGAATAATTATACCGGCTCCCCCTATTTCGCGGGAGAGTATGTGTTTACCTTAATGCTTCCCAGAGTAAAGAATAAGCAGCTTGCTCTTCAGATTCCTCATCTTAATGAGGCACTGGAGCTGTATGCTAATGGAGAACTCCTGTTTTCATCCGGTAACATACTTAACGGTGAGGCGGGCTATTCACAGAGTATTGTACATCTGCCTTCTTCCGGCGGTATACTGGAAATCCGCTTCCGCCTTCATAATTCCTTTTTCCGTTCCGGAGGCTTATTCAGACCCATTGTACTGGGTTATGAGGATGATTTACGGAAAAAATACGTTCAGGATGTTATTACTGAAGGCATGGTTCTGGGTGCTTTGCTCATTATAGCCCTGTTTAATGTATTCTTGCTGTTGAACCGGTTTCCTCAGAACTACAGTGTATTTCTGGGGCTTTCCTCTCTCTTCTATGCCATAAGGGGTATGCTGAGCGAGCCGCTTTGCCTGCCGGCTTTCTTTGGTGTTGCCGATATCTCATTTTTCTACCGCCTGGAGTATTTTGTTTCTTATCTGGGTCTGGCGGCAATAATGCCTTTTCTGGCCAATGTTACATTTTGGGACAGTTCTCTTAAACGCAGAATCCAGAAATTGCTTATAACAAGTTATTCTGTCTTTGCTGTTTTTACGCTGTTTCTGCCCCTGCCTTTTCTCAGTTCTTCCGTTTATGTTTTTCAGCTCAGCGGTCTTTCCTGCATGATCTTTGGACTGTGGGTTACTTTTCCGGGACGTGTAAAGAATGATGAGGCCAGCCTGCTGATTTTTCTGGGTGCCATAGCTTTTCTGGTGCTTGTTTCTCTGGATATTCTGGCTCTTGATTTTTTATCCCTTCCTTTCAGGAATATTACCCAGTTCGGAATGCTGATTTTTATTATTCCCCAGGGTTTTGCCCTTTCCATAAGAGTCAGCAATGCCTATAAAAAGGCAGACGTTCTTTCCCGGGAGCTTGAAAAAGAAGTGGCCATTCAAACAAGAGAACTGCAGAAAAGTAATGAAAAACTCAAAGAGCTTTCCCTCACAGATCCTCTTACGGGAATAAAAAACAGACGGAGTTTTTATGAGCAGGCTGAGCTGAACAGGGTTACCTGCCGGCAGCGGAACAAGCCCCTGTCCCTTATGGCTCTGGACCTGGACCTTTTCAAGAGTATTAACGACAGTTACGGCCATAAAACCGGCGATGACGCCTTGTGCTTTTTTACGGATCTGTGTAACTCCATGATCCGGCAGACAGACCTTGTAGCCCGGATAGGGGGGGAAGAGTTTGCCATCCTTCTTCCTTTTGCGGGGTTGGAGAGCGCCAGGGAAATTGCGGAGCGTATCCGCGGTGAGCTTGAAGTCCGTTCAGCCGGACCGGGCAGCCCGGTTCCTCCTTTAACAGTCAGTATAGGACTGGTCTGTCTTGAAAAAGATGAAACCATTGCAGAGGCCATAGAGCGGGCGGACACCCTGCTGTACAAGGCCAAGGAATCCGGACGGAACCAGGTTCAGAGCTGATATTCTCTCACCTGTAGACACTCAGCCTCTTTGTGTTTCCTTTTTATCCGCCGTGCAAGTATAATGCCTGCATGCTGGAGAATGAGCTTTCACTGAAACAGGCGCTGACAGAGCTTTTTGGCCCCGGCTGCCGTGAGCAGAGCCGCCGTCCCGTCAGCGGAGGAGATATTAACCGGGCGTTTATGCTCAATGCCGGCTCCGGCTCCGGCTCCGGGCGGCTTCTGTTTCTCAAAGAGAACCGCCGGGTGCTGGCGCCCATGTTTGCCGCTGAAGCCGCCGGGCTGCAGGCCCTTGGCGCAGCGGCGGAAATTTCTGAATCTCCGCCGGTTCCTCAACCTCTGGCCTGGGGAACAGACGGCGCCTCATCCTTTCTTCTGATGGAATATATTCAGCCGGGCTCTCTTAAAAGCGGAGAGGCTTTTGGGCGTTCACTGGCGCTTCTTCACCGTACAGCCCGGCAGAATCAGTGCGGGTTCAGCATGAATAACTGGATAGGCAGTACGCCTCAAATCAATACACCCGCTGCATCCTGGCACGAATTTTTTGGCGGGCACCGCCTTGGGTATCAGTGGGAACTGGCGCGGAAGAACGGATACGGAACCACAGCCGAAGACCGCCGGATCGAAAAACTCATCAGCCGGCTCCCGGAAATTCTGCCCAATGTAGATGACGGCCGGCCCAGCCTGCTCCATGGCGACTTGTGGGGAGGAAACTGGATGGCGTCATCAGAAGGCCGGGCCTGCCTTATCGATCCGGCAGTGTACTACGGCCACCGCGAAGCCGATCTGGCCATGACCCGCCTTTTTGGAGGCTTCCCTTCCGGCTTTTACCGTGGGTATGAAGAGGCCTGGCCCCTGGAAAAGGGTTTTGAATCCCGCGTACCAGTCTACAACCTCTATCATTTACTTAACCATCTTAACCTCTTCGGTGCTTCCTACTGGGGAGGTGTGCGGAGTGTTCTGCGGTGCTTGGGAAGTTGAGTTATTAATAAACCAGTAAAGATCCGTTATCGGAGAGGATTCATAATTTCCTTCCAAATGAGTTTGTCTCCTGTCGGGACAAAGCCCATGCGCCGAGAAATTTCCTGTGCGGTAAATTGAACTCCGGCAGAAAACATTTTCAAATTGCTGCCAATAATTTCAGGATCAGAGCCTGAAACACTGCAGGAGGCAAAGACGCTGCCTTGTTCATTGAATATTGGAGCCCCCACACAGTAGGTTCCTTCTTCGTGTTCGGCATTGTCAATAGAAAATCCACGTTTTCTTGTCTTGGTTAAATCCGACAAGAGGGAGTCAGTACTGTTAATTGTTTTTTTAGTATAAATTTTCATTCCGCTTTGCAATATGATCTTTTTAACAGTATCTTCCGGCATAAAAGAAAGAATAGCTTTTCCGACAGCGGTACAGTGAAGAGAAACCCGTTCTCCCACAGCCGTACGTGCTAAAAGTCTGTCAGGAGATTCGATGGCATAAATGTAAAGACCCGTGATATTATCCAGTACTGTAAGGTAAACCGATTCACGGGTGAAATCTCCCAGTTCGCGAAGTAAAGGTGCAGCTCTGTCTCGTAGTTGAACATTGACTCGTACGACCTGTGTCAGTGGTATTATAGCTAGACCCAGTGAATATGTGCCGTTTTCGCCTTTTTCTATAAAACCTCTTGATTCCAATGTTTTAAGAATTGTATGAAGCGTTGTTTTGGGATATCCAAGTTCTTCGCTGATTTCTGCAAGTGTCATTACAGATTTTTCCTGGCTGAAAACTTCTAATATTTCAATGGCTTTAATAACGGAGCTAATCATTCACACCTCACTTCTCATATCGTAATGCATAATTTATAAAACAGCAAACTGGTTCTATATACATTGACTTCCTGCTTGTATATAGGATATTATACTATAAAAAAGTCGTCTGTTCTATATTATAGGATAAATGTTTTACTTCGTTATTGGAGCTTTTCGTTATAGTAAAGAACTGAAGCCTGAAATAAGGAGTTAAGGCATGAACAAATCAAGATTATTCCTGGGATTCATCATTTTGAGCCTGGTTGTCAGTACGGAATGTTTTGCAAATGGTGGTTCCGAAGAAGACAATTCCGCACCGGTTACGGTCTGGTTGAACACGTTATTTCATGGTGGTGATGCACAAGCTATGGAAATGCTTGTTGAAAAATACAATTCAACCCACGATGATATTACAATTGAACTTACGCAGGGAGGCTGGACAGATTACACAGCACAGCTTCATAATTCTGTTCTTGCTGGAGAGGCTCCCCAAATTGCTACCATTTTGAATTTTACAATGGTCTCGTCAATTCCCGCCCTGGTTCCGCTTAATCAGTCACCGGCTGGGGATCTCCTTCAAGAGTACAAATTTAAAAGAGATGATTACGTACCGGAAGTTTGGGATATTGCCTCTTTAAATGGTAATCAGTATGGCATTCCGTTAGATAACCCGATGCTGGGAGTCTATTACAATAAGGATCTATTCAGGGCCAGCGGTCTGGATCCGGAAAATCCTCCCAAAAATATGGATGACTTTCTTGAGGCCTGCGAAGCTGTCAAAGCTGCTGGTTCTTATGCATTCCATCCGGGAGCCTATGGTGCTCCCCGTTGGTACAGGCGTATGTGGTATACCTTATTATGGCAAAATGGAGGTGAATTGATTAGTAATGGGAAAGCGGCATTTAATACTCCGGCCGGGATTGAGGCACTGGAATTTCTGGTTTCAATTAATGAAAAAGGATATAACGAATCTGGAACAAACGGTGCAGCTCAGTTTAGTGCGGGAGAACTTGGTATGCTGTGGAATGGAACATGGCATTATTTCAGTCTTAATGAAGTTCCGTTTGACTGGGGATTTATGGGGGTACCAACCTGGTTTGAAGAGCCTAAAACCTGGGGTTCGAATCATTTTCTAGCCATACCGAAACAGCCGAAAGGTTCTGAGGCAAAAATAGATGCAGCCGCTAAAGTTATTCGATGGTTGAGTGACAATTCCCATACATGGGGTATATACGGAGGGCATGTGCCCATGAATCGTTTTGCTCTCAAAAATGAAGAACTTCTGAATTCTGAGACATGGGTAAGAACGCTTAAGGAATTTACCAGAATGTCTTTTGAAGGTGTGTACCATCCCTTACCGCTCGATCCACGGATTAATGAGATTAATAATGCTATACAGCCGTATATTGAAGAAGCCTATAATGGTACAATGAGTCCGGAGGCAGCATTGTCAAAAGCTGAAGCTGACGTAAATAAAATTCTTTCCAAATAGACAGTAAATGGATTGATGGTAATGCTTAATCATCAAAAACGGGGCCTTGAAGGTTTTTTGTTCATACTTCCATATTCTTTGATCTGGCTGCTTTTTCTATTCTTGCCGCTTGTTTTGGGACTGACAATGAGTTTTTTCAAATGGAATCCTCTTGGTGAGAGTTCTTTCATCGGCATGGGCAATTATTTTGAATTATTTTCAGATCACAGATTCTGGAATTCTTTTGCAGTAACCTGGAAATTCATCTTTATGGTTATTCCTGGTATTATCCTTCTGGCCCTGTTGGCGGCTCTTATCCTTCATTTTCTGACATTTAAATCGAAAACGGTTCTGGAATCATCCATTTTTTTACCTTATTTACTTAATGTTTCAATAGTCAGTATTGCCTGGAGTCTTATGAACGATCCGGATATTGGTGTTATGACATATTATTTGCAAAAGATGGGGTTGAGTGGAAGTTCTCTTCTCAGTAATAAAATCTGGGCACTTCCTCTTATTGCAATGGCAACTGTCTGGTGGCTTGCAGGTTACCGGATGATTGTATTTCGCGCATCACTTTCTTCTATTCCGAATGAAATATATGAGGCTGCTAAAATTGACGGAGCAGGGCCGCTTAAAATGTTCTTTCTCATAACATTACCACTTCTTAAACCCTCCATGCTATTTGCCTTGATTTTAACAACTATTGGAGGCATGAGAACATTTGGCCAAGTTGTTATGATGACGTCCGGAGGGCCTGGAGTATCGACAGAAGTACTTGCCTTACATATGTACAGGTTGGGTTTTGAGTTCCTGGATTTTGGAAGAGCTTCAGCTGTTGGCTTTCTAATTTTTCTTACTATTTTTATTCTAAGTATGGCTTTTATTAAATTATTCAGGCTTGGAGGTGATCTGAGGTGAAGCGCTCCAGACTGAAAAATTGGATTCTGGAAATCGTTCTTGTTGCTTTAGCTTTTATCTGGTTTTTTCCGGTTCTCTGGATGATCGGTAAAGCGTTTACTCCTGAAAGATTAATTTTTACCGAAGGCCAAAGACTC
>PDWI01001578.1_pt1 | contig 35579 bp, 24 predicted proteins | sample 1430891 | NCBI WGS metagenome assembly PDWI01 (sample SAMN01162508, study PRJNA174530) | Oral metagenome, whole genome shotgun sequencing project. | biome: Marine environment; feature: Marine mammal; material: Swab sample of the gingival sulcus; isolation source: swab sample of gingival sulcus... | reverse complement strand
GACCAGTTATCACAGTTTGCCTCTGAGGTTACGAGGGTGGCAAAAGAAGTTGGTACAGATGGTATACTCGGCGGGCAAGCCAAGGTTGAAGGCGTTGCTGGTACGTGGCTTGATCTCACCAACAACGTTAACGGTATGGCGGAATCGCTTACCGCTCAGGTTAGAAACATCGCTGACGTTACGACCGCTGTTGCCCAAGGCGATTTATCACAGAAAATTACTGTTGATGCCAAAGGCGAGGTATTAGAACTTAAGAAAACAATCAACACGATGGTCGACCAGTTATCACAGTTTGCCTCTGAGGTTACGAGGGTGGCAAAAGAAGTTGGTACTTATGGTATACTCGGCGGACAAGCACAAGTTGAAGGAGTATCTGGTACATGGCTTAACCTAACAAACAACGTTAACGGTATGGCGGATTCCCTCACCGCTCAGGTTAGAAACATCGCCGACGTTACGACTGCCGTTGCCCAAGGCGATTTATCACAGAAAATTAACGTTGATGCTAAAGGTGAAGTACTTGAACTAAAAATCACGATTAATACTATGGTTGACCAGTTGTCACAATTTGCCTCTGAGGTTACAAGAGTGGCAAAAGAAGTTGGTACAGACGGTATACTCGGTGGGCAAGCACAAGTGAAAGAAGCATCGGGAATATGGCTTGACCTCACTAATAATGTTAATAGTATGGCGGATTCCCTCACCGCTCAAGTTAGAAACATCGCCGATGTTACGACAGCTGTTGCCCAAGGCGATTTATCACAGAAAATCACCGTTGATGCCAAGGGTGAAGTACTAAAACTCAAAAAAACCATTAACACCATGGTTGACCAATTGTCACAGTTTGCCTCTGAAATTACAAGGGTGGCGAAAGAAGTCGGTACAGACGGTATACTCGGCGGTCAAGCGAAGGTTGAAGGCATATCTGGTACATGGCTCGATATGACGAACAATATCAATATAATGAGTGAAAGTTTAAAAGAAGTAGACATCAAGAACAAATCACAAAACTGGATTAAAGATGGTGTATCTATCCTCAGTAAAGAAGTTCTACATAAGGATAAACTATCAGAACAACTGCATATTGCCATTAATCAAATATCGCGTTATATCAATGCTGGTATGGGTGTAATTTACCTCTACGATTCAGTCGATGAAACGCTTAGACTAGAAGGTTCTTATGCCTATACAGAACATAGAAATCTCAAGAAAATTTTTAAAATGGAAGAAGGTGTTGTCGGACAGGTCGCTTACGATAAAAAGCCAATTCTACTCAAAGGAAAGGCAAATGCACTCCTGATTAAAACGGCGACGACAGAATATAATGCCCTAAACACCTACACCTCACCATTAATATTTGAGGACAAACTAGTGGGCGTTGCTGAGGTTGCCTCCTATGAAGCTTTTAGCGATGCAAAAATCGAATATTTAGAATCGGCACTAGCGGTGCTTGCAGGTTCATTCTATGCATCACAACAAGTAAAAGACAAAAAACGTTTAGAAACGATCTCTATGACGGATGCATTGACGGGATTATTCAATAGAGGACACTTTAATACGGTAGTTCCACAAGTAATTAATAGAGCAAAACGCAGCGATGGCTTAATCTGCTTTAGTTTACTAGACATCGACCAGTTTAAAAAATTCAATGACCAATACGGTCATCAAGTGGGCGATGAAGTACTAACAAAAGTAGCAGAAATACTAAAAGAAACCGCCTCAAGAGCAAATGATTATTGCTTTAGAATCGGCGGCGAAGAGTTTTCTGTTCTATTTAGTGCAGAAACGAGTAAAAAAGCCTTTGACTTTATGGTCAAAATAAAAGATAGAGTAGAAAACCTAGAGATCTACAATGAAAATGGTGAAATAATTAATAATATCACCATCTCAATTGGTTTAACGACAAAAAGAGCATCGAAAATCGATACTCTCGATAGTTTATTTGAAGAAACTGATAAATTACTCTATATGGCAAAAGAGGCTGGTAGAAACAGAGTAATACAAAATAAATAATAATATTTTTTGTAACTATTCAGTCAACCCGCATTGTCATACAGAGAAGGAACGTAGTAACGACGTAGGTATCTTAACGCGGATTTAAAATGATAAAAGCCGTAAGATTATCACGTTGTCGCTAGTGCTCCGCCTCATAATGACACGACTTTTATTGTTTGACTGAATAGTTACTATTTTTTAAGCCGTGTCATACGGCTTTTAATATTAAGATAATAACTCCCTAATAACCTTAGGCGCTGCTTGAATTTCAAAGTCATTACTATCGTGTAGATTAGCCAATATAAGCAAGGCTTTTAGTAGCGCCCAAGCCTTAGCTCTTTTTATCGTGTCTTCATCCATATTTAGCTTAGATAAAAAGACATCCCTACTACTTTGTTCAAAAAAAGTCCAAGCGATAACCAAATCACAAGCGGGGTCGCCAGCACACATACAGCCAAAGTCAATGACAGCCGATAGTCTGCCCTTTTCAACCAATAAATTGGCAGCGCTTATATCACCATGCACCCAACGCTTTTCTTTTTCCCATTTTGTCGCCAAAGCAGTTTCCCATATCTCTTCCGCTCGTTTGACATTAATTTGTTCTCTTAATACAGTAATTGCTTGCCGAAAATAATCCTCATATATCGATATATCCCCGCCCCTTTGGCAAACTTCTGGGCTTGGCGCATTCTTGCTCTCTATACTATGTAATTCCAAGATAAAATCTGCTAAATCACTAGCGAACACATTCAAATCAAGCGTATCCAAGCAATTCATCGCTATATCGCCTTCAATCCACTCGTATATCCCCCATTGCTCAGCAAAAATTTCATCTTTTTCCCCTAAAAAAATAGGCTTAGGAATTTTTATACTTAAATGTTTAGACAAATACGGTAAATACTTATACTCCTTCTCTATTTGTCCAATATGCCCCTTCCCGCTAGGTAATCTAAGTACGTATTTATCACCCAAGCGAAACATATAATTATCATATCCACCTGGCAAAATCTGGTCTATCTGCATATTAGAAAAATGTGGGCAATGTTTTTTTATTAATTTTTTTGCGAAATTGATATTTATACTCATTAAGCCCCCTATCATATCATTTATTATTTTCAAGAAAAATCCCACGCTAAGATTGCCACGTTACTCCGTTTCTCACAATGACAGCGTGGGGGATACATTTAATAAACGCAACGCTCAGAATGACAACACGAGTTGGCTAAATAGTTATCTTTAATTTTCCATCAGAGAAACAGCTAAACTAATAATCGCATCAACACTATATGTCTTTGATAAGTTAAGCATATTTTCAACCATCAATTGATAATAACTCTCATCTTCTATTAAACGATTAATATGTTCATTTAAAGAATTAATATCTTTAACTTCTATCGCCATATCATTTTCCACTAAGAAATTAGTATTCTCCTGCTCTTGACCAGGAATGGCAAAAGGAATAATCATCGGTATGCATTTATGTATAGCCTCTGTCGTCGTCAAGCCACCTGGCTTAGAAATAATTAAATCGGCATCATCCATCAACTCATCAATATTATTAACAAAACCGTATAAATCTACTTTTTTGTTCTCTATTGCTCGTTCATAACGATATTCAAATTTTTGGTATAGTTCTTTATTATTAGCGCAAACTATACTCATTTTAAGCTTTTTATCAGTCGATAACAAAATATCAATGGCATCTTGCATAGCAGCAAGTCCCATACTTCCCCCCATAATTAAAAGATGGAGTGGTCTGTCGCTACTAAAAGTCCTTTCTTTTGATTGCCAAAATTCCTCTTTTGCTGGTATCCCATAAGCGTATATTTTACTCTTATTAGCGCCTTTATCAATTAATGATTGTTCTGTATACTCACTGGCAACGATATAAGCATCAACTCCAGCGTGAACATAAGTATAATGCGCTTTAAAATCAGTTACGATTTGCATAAAAGGAACATCTATCTTGCCCTTTTTCTTTAATTTGCCGATAATAGGTGCACCAAAAGGATGTGTCGAGATAATTAAATCTGGTTGTAGCTCTCTAACAAGCCACTTAATCCTATACTCTGTCGCCATAAAGACATTATTAAACATAAATTTATTCATCATTTTTTGATCGGATAATTTGTAGAAAAAACCATAGGTTTTTGGCATTTTTTCAGCCAATAATTCATAGCCATCTGCTATTAATATATTCATCCCTTTGTTTGTAGCCTTAAACATATCGAGAATATGACAATATATACCCTGAGCTTCAAATTGTTTTTTCAAATTGTGTGCTGCTTGATTATGTCCTGCACCAGTTGATGCCGTTACAATAATTATACTCTTCATAGTCACCTCACTTATCAATATTATATAATAAAAAATTAATTTTGTCATTACTTATTATTAATCCCACGTTGTCATACATAAAATGAACTTTAGCGATGACATAGCTACCTTAACGCCATTTATATAGTAAAAGTCGTAAGATTCCTACGACGTTCCTTCACCTTGTCACTTCGCTTCGCTACGTTGCTCGGGCTGGCAACCTGTCTGAATGACCAACTTTTACTATTCAACATAATAGTTACTATATTTTTATAACTATTCAAACATCATAAGCTATTATTATAAAGAAAAGCCAATATTCATTTGCAAAAACCTGTGAAGTTTATGGCTTTTTTAGCACTAAATTTATATTTTCTAAATGCTGAAAATTCTTGTCTTTCGTCGCATAAATTATTTGTCTTTTAGTTGATATTTTCTCTAATTTATCTAAGATAATTTTATGTCTATTTTCATCCAAACTAATAAATGCATCATCAATTAAAAGAGGTAAGGCAGCCTTATCATCATAGTATTCTAATAAAGCCATTTTTAACACAATATTAATACAATTACTCATAGCAGTAGATAATTTTTTTAATGGCAATACTTGATCATAACGCTTTAATACGATTTTACCATTCTCTACTAGACTAATTTCTGCATTTTTTTCACCGCTAAGTCCCAACAATAAATCATTGGCAACATTGAGAAATTGCGGTTTATCTTGACAGATACTAGTTAAATTTATTGCCGACAAAACTTCTATACTAAAAGCCAATTTATCATATTCAAAACAAAGCTGTTCGCGCTGATTTTCTAAATAGAGCACTCTTCTTTCTAAGTTTTGAATATCCCCAGTTGGCGGTATACTTAACTCTTTTTCTAATAAATAAATATCACTTTTTAGCTTTAATAATTCGTCTTCTTGCATCTTTAAATCAAGGTCGCTTACCGTATTTTGATCCGTATCAATAAATTGATGAAAATGATATAATAATCCTTGTTTAAGATTATTTTCTTGCATTAATAAAGTTTTAAGTTCAGTAACTTTAACATTAACTTCTGCTAATTCAGTATTTAATGACATTAAGTTCTGACGATTTTTCTTCTCATTTAACATAAAATAAGTAAAACTAATAACTATAACAGTAGCTAAAACTATTATTGGCAAAATAGCATCTTTTAGCGGTATTAACACATAAATTATAAGCATTACAAGTAAAATATAAAAAAGTGATTTTATTAATTCATTTTTCGACCTGTCTTTTTGTATAGTTTTATTTTCAATTTGCTGTTCTATTCGATTTTTATCTGTTTGTTTTTCTATAAATTCTGCTTGTAAATATTCAATCTTTTCTTCAATTTTTAACAATTTCACTTGCTCTAATTTTAAATTTTTTTGTTTTAATTCTTTACTACTGCGCTTAAATTTTGCTATCATCTCTCTTTCTTTAAGTTTGAGCTGTGCTAGAGATTCAAACTTAATTTGATTTTCTTTTGCTTTTAATTTAAGCATTTCTAACTGTTGATAACAAGAGTTTATTTCTGTTTCCAAAGCAACAATTTCCGATTTAGAAAATTTATGTTTAGTATAAAGTCGCTTTAAATCCTTTTCAAATTTTTCTTTATATTGATTAATTTGGTAAAGACTTGGTGGTAATAAAATTTGCCATAAAATATTTTGCCAATTAAAAGCTAAATCTTTAGCAATCACAACTTCTTGTCGATGTAAAAGCAGGGATATTTTTGCATCAAATATGAGTGAATTTAATTTATAGTAATCAAAACGACCTCTCCCCTGTTCGATCAACTCATCTGCTAAGCTAAATTGATAAAAATCATCTTTATACGTTATACGACGTAACTGATAATCACTTTCAAATATTATCACAATTTCTACATTATCGTGTTCCTTCAATTCACTTTTACTAAAACCATAAAAAGCATAATAAATTGCCTTAACCATCGTCGTTTTACCAACTTCATTATCCGCCCAATAAATATTAAAACCAGCTTTGAAATCAAAGCTAATTTCACGCAAGGCTAAAAAATTTTTAATGTATAATTGTTTTAATTTCATATTAATACATTCTTTCCAACATTTTAATACATTCTTTCCAACATTTCTTGAACAAAATCATCACTATTTTTTAATAAATAAGATTTTAATTTTTCTTTATTAAAATAAAAACGATTACTATTATCCAATTGTTCTAGTGATCCCTGAGTAAATTTATGCAATAAATCGAAACTCAAATTATCCTTATAACTAGAACTCAAACTCAAATTTATATTATCAAAAATTATTTTAGAATATGCAGATTTTATTTGCGAAATCACGGTATTTAGTTGGAAATCACTGATACTTTCTTCCGTTCGAAGCGATAAATCTAGTACAAGCGTTTTACCTTTACTATCAAGTAAATGTAATTTACTTAAAATTTCTGCCAGTAAACTCTGCCCTGTTAAAATATCTATCACTAATTCTTCTCTAATTAATTCCATTTTACTCAATTTTATTAATGAAAGACTCTCAGCTAAATCATCTAAATCGTAAATAAGAGCACCTTTACTACCAATATTATTTTTATTAATCGCAAGCGTACTACCAGCGTATAAAATTTTATTAGCAATTATTTCCATTTGATGTCTATGTCCAATAGCAAAAACATCATATTTTAACATATCAAAAGAATTAAAATTATAGTAATTAGTCTGGATATTATCAACTTCTCCATGTCCAATCGCAAAATGATAATCCGCCTCTATTAAAGCTGGAAATTCATCGGAAATCGTTTTTTGTGGTTGTTGAACATCATAGCCAACACCATAAAAAGCGATAATTTTATTTTGATAAGATATAGACTTCACTGCAGGTGTTGCTTCTGTAAATAAAATAAAATTAGTATAATCAAATAACATTTTAAAATGATTAGGTTGAATAAAATAATCGTGATTGCCTGTAGCATAAACAACTACTTTTCCGCGCTTTAAAATTGTTTCAATCATATTAGTAACTAAATAATACCAATTACTCTCTATATTTTCATGGTCAAATAAATCACCTGCTATTAAAACAATATCTATATTATTTTGCTCGACAATATCAGAAATACGCAAAATAATTCGCCACATTTCTGCCGTTATATCAGCGGCGCTAAAAGCAGTTAAAGATGGTGCTAAAGCGCCTAAATGTAAATCAGAAATTTGTAAAATTTTCATATACTTTTCGCTTAATATTGCTCCTTAAAAATTAATATGTTATAATAAGTTATATGAAACTAAAATAATGACTGAACAAACGTTCTTTTATATTATACACTAATTCTCCACTTATATCAAATCGGGAGGGAAAATGAAAACTATAAATAATTATAAATACCTAAATATTTGGAAAGAAAATGATCTACAAACCATATATATGGGCATTAATACGAAAAATGAAGATGAAGTAGTTTTAATTAATCAAATTAAAAAAGATGGTTTTATTGATAAAGATATATTTAATAAACTAGTAACTAATCTCAGTAATCTTTGTTATTATGAAGAAAATGAAAACTATACACTTGTATCTCGCTATAATGAGGGAGCTCCCCTAGCGAACTATATACAAACTCACACAATCGATAAAGAAAATGCTGAAATTATTTTAGAAGATTTTTTAAAAAAAGTAACAGATTATGACCAATTACCAGTCAAAATCAATAATATTTTACTCGATCCTTTACAAATTATTATCCATAAAAACGAAATTTTTATTAATGAAATTATCGATTTAAAAAGACTAAATAAAGCGAATGATTTTCATCAAAGTTTGCGCAGAATTGCTCAATTTTTATTAAATCCTGAATCTAAATCACAGCTTGCCTATTTCAGCAGTAATCAGTTTAAAGAGACAAATTCTTTTAAACAGATTTATCAGCAATATAAAAAAATTAATCAAGAGGCAATCGATTTAATTTCAGATGAAAAGAACACAGCAGAAAAATCGAAAGAAAAAGAGAAATTCGTACCAATTTTTATCGATGAACTACCTGATGGAAATTCATTAGTAAGCGAAGAAGTAACAAATAATGAGAAAGCAATTGAAGATAAAAAAAATAATGAAACTATAACAAAAAGTAATACTGACAATCAAATATCTGATAAAAATAAAAGTTTAGAAAAAGAAAAACCAATTGAAACAGCTGCCATTATCCTCGATACAGAAGATGGCGAAAAAATAATTGAATTAGAAAAAACTGAGGATAAAATAATTGACAAAAAAACAACTACTAGCACAACAAGCGCAAAAGCAAAAAATAAAAAATCAGATATTATTTTATGGCGCAGAATAGCAGTTGGTTTAATTGCCATACTATTACTATTCTTATTAGTTAATGGTTTTAAGAATTTATGGACAAATGATAGTACTTCTCAAAAGCAAGTGACTATGTTAAGTGAAAAAAAAGATAAAATTAGTTTTGAAGTAAAACAAGATGAGGATAATCTACATTTAATCAATAACAGTCAAGTTGATGCTAATAGTGAAATTATATCCTATATCTGGAAAATTGTAAAAGATAAGCAAGTTATTTATAGTGGACAAGGCAATGAATTAGAATTCACTCTTAATGAAGATGGTGAATATTATATTTCTTTATTGGCGCTTAATAGCAATGGTAGTTTTAGCGAACCCTATCTACAAATTGTTGAAAGAAAAAACAGTGTCATAGAAATAAAAACACCTGATAAAAAACAAGCAGAAGAGAATAAAAATTTACTAGTAGAACATTTAGCAAAAATGCCAACGGATATTAATAATCCACAAGTAGTAATTGAAGATCAAACAGCAAATAATAACAATGGCATTAGCCCGCCTGAAAGTAATATTGCAGGTGAAATTGTTAAAGACCCTACTGTTAAAAAATTTGCTGACAGTTCCAAGCGAATCACCAAACCACAAGATCAATATTATAAAATTTATCAAGCTGACCAAGCAATAAATGCTGGCGACGTCATCAGTTTTTGGCTGAAAACAGACAACAATCAAGGCGTTTCAATTAAATTAGTAGGTTATCAAAACGGTGCCCTTAAACTAGAAGAAGCAAGCTATTATTCGCCTGCCCTTGTTGATGATTTTAATATGTATTATTATACCTTTGAAAAAGGTGGACTCGACCATTTAGAAGTCTATATCAAATCCGATAGCAATTATCTATGGTATGAAAACATCAATCTAGGACAAATTAAATAATTAAAAAGGCTCACCTCAAAAGTGAGCCTTTTCATTTTTTATAATTTTCCTCTAAGATTATATAAAATCTGCGCTACTTGCGCTCTAGTAAATTTAGCTTTAGGGTCAAACTTACCATCATAACCATTTATTATACCTTTTTTAGCTAGATAATCTACTGCTTCTTTTGCCCAATCAGATATTTCATTTTTATCACTAAAGCCACTAAAGTCTACATCACTGAATTCTATATTTTTTTCCTTAATAAAATGATAAAATACATAAGCCATTTCTTCTCTTGTGAGTTCTTTATCTGGCTCGTATTCTTCACCTACTAAATAAAATAAATCATTTTCTTTTGCCCATTTTACATAAGGTGCATAATATTTATTTACATCGACATCGCTGTAACTCTCGCCAACAACTTTCGCTGTATCAATATCTTCTATCCTACCTAATACCGTCGCAAGTTGTCCTCTAGTAATTGAATTATTTGGCATAAATTCGGCTTTATCATTGCCTTTAAAGTTGCCAACTGTCATATTATAAACGCTAGCAGGATATGCCCAGTTAGTAACAGCTATGTCTTTGGGTTTAATATATTTTATTCTATTTGCCTTAGCAAAATCTAGTTTTAATTGATATTCTCTTGTAATGGTTTCAGCTTTTTTATCAACAGGAAAAAGTGTAAATACGGCCTTAGTCGATTTTTTTCTAAGACTAGTATCGCTAAAACTAAACGAGGACTTATACTTAGCATTTATATTTTCTTTTTTCTCCGTTTTTATTGCTTTATCATTAGACGTATTATAAATACTAACTTCACCTACATTGTATTTTTTGCCATTAATAAGCACATCCGTCTTTTCGTAAAAGGTATAATTAATAACATCTTTATTTAAACTTACTTTTGCATAATCTGTGATACCACTAGTTGATAATTCATCAACTGCCTCATCATAAGTGTTGGCAATTTTTATTGGCACTAATAGTACTTCTTTATCAGCATCTGTAATATCAAAATTAATTTTATTCAAATCAATTAATTTTGCCAAATAAGGAATTTTTACAATTTCTTGATATGCCTTTGGCTGTATTGGCGTTGGTACTGGTTTTGGCGTTGGTACTGGTTTTGGCGTTGGTACTGATTTTGGCGTCGGTAAGGGCTTCGGTATTGGCTGCACCGCCTCTGGTTGTATTGGCGTTGGTATTGGTTTTGCTTTTGGCTGAATTGCACTAGGTGCAGCAAAAATAGTAGTTTGACTAAATATCATTACAAACGCCAACATGATTGTAATAGTGCTTTTTTTCATTGCGTCCCTCCTATATATAATATTTTTTCTCAAATAGACCGCGTCTTTTAAGAAAGGCGGCTAATTGCTCAGCATTCTCCATTTCTTCACTATAATGAATTGTATTATTTCCTCTTACTTGTTCACCTTCTACAGCAAAACAAATTCTATTCCATCCATTTAATCCATTTTTATCTGCTTGTTTTCTATAAGTTTGTTCACGATTGGCTGCATAAATATTACCACTTACTTTTTTTCGTCCCGCTACATATTTAGTGATTTGTCCATTATCTACGACAATTTTTATAAGAGCCTTATAAATCAAATAAATTACCGAAATAATAAAAGGAATGTTGGCAATAAATAGAAATAATAATTCAACTGCTGATATTTGAGCTTCTTTTATTATTGAAGCTAGCATAGGCGATCCTAAGTAAGCAGTAAATATACACCACCATAAAGGAAAGACTAAAAAATACCGTAATTCTATATACTTTGGTTCAGGCTTTTTCATTTCTTCTTCTAATTTTTTTTCAAATATAGAAGGTAATGTAAATCTTAAAACTAAAAAAACAACAACATGTGATAGTATTCCAATTTTCATATACATATCGCCATTTTCTATACCAAAAGAGAAACAGGATATCATACATAACTGAAAAAGGCAATAAATAATTACCAACATTCTATACTTGAAACTGTGTCTTAATTCTTTCATAAAAACTCCTTAAGTTCTTAATCGTCCTTATTAAGCTCATCTACTTTTTCTGATTGTTCTTCTCTTAATTTATCGCTTTCTTCCTTTGCACTTTCAGCATCTCCACCCGTGTTTCTGTGCCAGTTACGCTGAGCATATCGATCTAATCTACTAGTACTAGGAATAATCGCAACGGTTTCACCTGTCCTAGTTTTTAAATAGTCAATATATTCTTTTGATTGTTTTTCTAGCTCTTTATATTTAGCCATATAAAGCTCTTTAACTTTATCTTCTCTTGATTTCGCTATGTCCTTTAACCTATTTGCTAATTTATCAGAAATTATTTGTGCACCCTTAGAAGCAAGCGTATATGAGCCTTTCTCAGCACAATTGCAAAGGTGGGCTATATTATCTACTTCACGCCCTGCTTCATACTCAGCTGTGTGTTCATTCCAACCTAGAATAGAATTATGCTTGTTTTCTATTGCATTAATTGTACTATCGCCCAGTATTCCCCACTCATAGTTAGTAAATAGCAAACTATGAATATTAGACAATTCCATTGTCAAATTAGCGGCATCACTAGCCGTTGAATAATAACCACCACCAGCTTTGGCAATATCTTGTAAAAGTCTATTTTGCTGAGCATCGACGTTAAAGCCAATGATTCCTAAAACGACATCAGCTCCACTATCTTTTAAATTCTGAGCGGCAAGAACAGGGTCGCCACCGCAAGTTTCAATACCATCGGTGATAATATATAAAATATTCAGTGTTTTTTCATCTTTAAATTGTTCTAAATCTTTTGCACCGTTCATAATCGATAGTGCAATTGATGTCCAGCCAGTCGGTTCTATCGGTTCTAAAGCCTTTTCTATACCAGCTACATTTAAAGGCTCTATTGGATAAATCAGTTCATTGGCACCACAAGATAATTCTTTGCTAGCATTGCTATTATCACCTAAATGTCCAAATACCCTTAAACCGACATTGGCGTTTTCGGGCATGTGTTCAAGTACCGTCAAAATCGAATTTTTAGCAATGGCCATCATCGATTCGCCATTAATTTGATTTGCCATAGAACCAGAAGCGTCCAATACTATTTCAATATTCACATTTAAATCATCTTCAATCTTCCGATTTGTAAAAGGATCTTTTTTATCTTCTTTAAAAATTAAATACGGAAAATTCTCTATACTATCAAGCGGTGTATAATCATAGCCACCGACAGTATTTAATTTAATATACAATTCTTCTAACTCTTCATCACTAATATCATCCGATATCGCTTCCCAAGTTTCTAAAACAGGTACTACTTGACTAGCAAAAATTTTCTTTTGCTGTATCTGTTGAACACTTTCTACATTTTCTGGCGATAAAAACTGTCCTGCAGGCCTATTGATGACATCTTCATAAGTAAGTTCATCAAGCGGAATTAAAGCTAAGCCTGAATTTTGCAGTTCATCCTCAGTTACTACTTTTTCAGTGACTTGCTCTGTTTTACTTTCTACGCTTTCCGATGTCACTTCCGTCGTTGGTTTTGGTAACTCCACTTCTTTTTTTGTCGTGCTTTTCTGTTCGCTTTGCGTTTGCTCTGTTTGCACGATAACTTTAGTATCCTTTTCATTATTCTTAGTACCTTCTTGCCCGCAAGCAGTTAAAAATAAGGTAAAAACTAATAATACTACTAAAAGCCCACTCAATTTTTTTGTTTTCATCAAGTTCTCCTTTTATAATTTATTCTCCTTGAGAACATATTCTATTTTTGCCAAAATCTTTCGCTTTATACATCATATCATCTGCACGTTTCAAAAAAGAACTAAACCCTTCTTTTTCAATGTATTTAACAATACCAATACTTGCAGTATAGTTAATTTCATGAACCGAGCTTTTTCTTATTTTATTTTGTAAACGCTCCGCCCACTTCTTTGCACCTGTTAAATCAGTCATCGGATTAATTACAAAAAATTCCTCACCACCACTTCTCGCAACAAAATCTTCTTTACGACAATTTTCTTTTAAAATATTTGCAAAATTTATTAACACTTCATCACCTACAGCATGCCCATAATTATCGTTAATATGCTTAAAATTATCTAAATCTATCATTAACATACAAAGAGACGTTTGATGGCGTTCAGCTACAGAAATGAATTTTTTTAATTCTTCTAAAAAAAATCGTCTATTGGCAATTTGAGTAAGGTCATCAATTTTACTTATCAATTCCATTTTAGCTTTAATTATATTGAGTTCATTTACTTTTTCAATTAATTCATCTTCTGTTTTTTTCTGTTCTGTAATATCGACGATAAAGCCAATTAAACCATTTCCTTTATTATCTAAATCCCGCATACCACAACTCCAATATAAACAATGATGTGTTTTTTGGTCTGCAAAAATAAAATCTAATTCTTTGTTAATCGTATTACCAGTAGCTATCATCTCCATATCTTCTTTTTGGTAACGAATACGATCTTCGAGAGGTAAATAATCTAAATCCATAACTGATTTACCGATAAGATCTTCTCTATTAATACCAAAAGCTTTTTCATATGCATTATTAAAAAATATGAAACGCGCTTCATCATCTTTAATAAAAACAGGATTAGGAATAACGTCTAAAAGTCCTTTTTGAAATAACAACTGACTTTCTAACTCTTTTAATTTTTGTTCTTCAGTTATATTTCTATTCTCCATATAATTCTCCAAAAAATTCTTTGAATTCACTCAACATTTACCATTGCTATTTCTTTAACTAACTTAGTTAATTATATCATTAAATTTTGATTGGCTCAATCTTTTGTATTTAAACATCTTGCAAAATAAAAGATCTCAATGAACATATTATAACATATTATATAGTATTTTTCATTAATAATTAAAAAAAGGGCTCACAAAAAGTGAGCCCAAATATGGCTTTAGCCACAATTATCATCTCTTCTAAAAGGAGAAAAAAGAGAGAGTCAATCGATAACTATTCGATCGACTATAATTAGTATAAATGAAAGTTATTGCTATAATATGAATAATAAGTAAACAATCTTATCTTTCTAATTTTCTTTTGTATGCCTAACGTTTTTAATCAAATAATTAACCGTCCCATCCCCGTTTTCTGTAATTTCAACAAAAGCATCATCTAAAAACAATTCATAGTCGCCCTTTATTACGATACCGCTATCTGTTCGTATCGTTTTCGTTTTCATTTTCTTATCGACAAAGCGTTTGTCGATTTCAAATTCTTCACTCGTATCCAGTCCTTGTTGTTCTAGTTTATTTAACAGTAAATGTCTTGCATCAGCATTAGATGCCAAACCCTGTTCGACAATCTTTTGCGCACTAACGATGCCGTGATTACGATAGGCATTATCGACAGATTTACGCAAATTACTGGCAATTTCAAAATCCTCTTTTAAATTTTGCTGTGTCCATTTTTCAATTTCGCTTTTAACCTGTCTCGTCTTTGCCTTATAATCGAGTAATCGTTCAGCATTTAAAAACTTGCGTAAAAATAAATTGCCACGCTCATCATTTGCCTTGCTCTTATCGATAACCAATAAATCGTACTTTGCATTTTCATTATAAGCCACACCAAAAACACACTCACTTAATTTTTGTTTTAAATTAGGCAACGCTATATCTTGGGCGACTAAATCGACATTAAAATTATCGGCTTCAAAACTGAGTTCATGGGTAAACGTGCGCTGAAAATCGAGTTTAATTAAAGCAAAACAACGAATGTGTTCACTATAAAAAGAAGCGATTAAAAGGTCACTAGATGGTAATTTATACTCCTTGCTATAATTAAACATTCGCTCTGCTAAAATTTTAGATGCATCAATAAACTTATCCTCATCTAACAGATTATCTAAACGCTCAATCATAGCCGTTTGCCCAATATAATCGGCTAAAAATGCCTTATCATCGGCAAGAGAGCGTAAAATATGATTGACGACATAAGAATTGACCTCTTCCTTGCCAATATCTAACAATTTATTAGCATAAATTGGCTCATCTCCGCCTAAATCAATCACATGCAAAATCGCCCGTTCCAACACTAAATTTTCTATATGTCTTAAATCCATAATGCCTCCTTATTATGTAATCAAATGTTATTCTTAATATGTCATAATTTACCACGCGATTGAAAGGAAATAACGCTTTGGAATTGTACCCCACGATTGAAACGAAATTGCGTTTAATAATGTCAAGAAAATAAATAATGTTTTCGCGAACAAGCTGCTCCACTACATTTACTAATTGCTTGGACTTGTAAGTTGCTAATATTAAGGGTTTCTCCGAAACCTTAATAAAAACAACTTATCGACGTCCAAAGCAATAGATTAAACTCCGTTTCACGGGCGCAAAAAGTCCGCTCAATTCATTATTTATTTTCTTGTCTTAAACGCTAATTTCTGGCAATCGCTACTAAGCCGTATCATACAGAACGTTTTCCCGCGCTGTCATTTAGAGGAGCAACGCGACGTAGGAATCTTAACATGAGTAATAATACAAGCCGTAAGATTATCACGTCGCCTTCGGCTCCTCATAATGACAGCGCGGAGATTTCCACCACCTCGCCGAGATAAACACTATAAATCAGCGCTTGTTTCACCCTTTTCTGTATAGACTTCTCTATCGCTTCTGCGTATAGTTCCAACTGCTTAGCATAACGCTGTTTTAAAATATTAGCATTTCTCACCATATCCGATTTATAATCTACCAAAACCACCTCATCATCTTCAATAAAAAATAAATCGATAATTCCCTGTACTAATATTTTCTCCCCCGCTATTTCTTTATTATAGACAAAAGGCTGTTCTTGATAAATCTTACTAGCGCTTTGCACTCGTTGAAAAAGCGAAGATTGGATAAATATTTCTATTTTACTAATATCGATTAAAGCTAGTTGTTCTTCTGTTAAATACTCACTAGCTCCCACGATAACCTCTTCAATAGACGTCTCTTTAAAACTCAAATTCTCCATTATTTTATGATAAATATTACCCTTGAGCAAACTAGTATCACTATCAGCAAAATTATCACTCAAATCCGTTAACTTAAATCTAAAACCACCCTCTTCGGCATTTTTTAGCTCACTCACTGTCATTTTAGCGGGTGCTTTGCTATTTAAGCCGCGATAAAAATCAAAGGCTAAGGGTTCCACATCTGCCAGTAAATCGACAAATTGCTGTTTTTTATCTTGTTCTAACTGACTTTCACTAAGCTCTAAATCACTAGCCTGATAGCATAGTTGTTGCCAATTATTAGACTCTTGAGTTAATATTATCATCAGCCAATCAAAATAGTTATTACAAGCTTTTAGATTGCTACTAGTCACTGGTGTTTGCCATTTTTTCTCGGCAGAATTTTCATCTTTGACATAGCCATGCATTTCCAAATGATACTTTGCCCTCGTCATTGCCACATACAAAAGCCGCATTTCTTCTTCCAGCGTTTGCTGACGCAAAACTTCTTTCAAATAATACATAGCCAAGGTCGTACGTTTTAAATAATTGGCAGGGTCACACCACTTACTAACGATAGCCAATTTAGAATGTAAATAAACATCCCCTCTAATATCCATAAAATTAAACTGTTTATCACTATTGGCGATGATAACAGCATTAAATTCTAGCCCCTTGGATTTATGTATGGTCATTATTTTGACGACGTTTTGTTGAACTTGTTCTGAACGTCCACCAAAACCAATTTTCATCGTTTTTAAACGCTCAAGATAATCGACAAAATGGTGCAAACCATTTAGCCCGTTGCGTTCAAAATCATTGGCTTTTTCCGCCAACAATTCCAAATGACGCGCGCGAATTTTACCATTTTCTAAGCCCAAAACATAGTTATAATAATTGCTAGTTTCTAAGCATAACCAAATAAATTCGCCTATTAATAGATGGCGTTGATTGCGTAAAAACTGCAAGAGATTATAAAAATCAATCAACTTATCATCGGCATTTTCTGCTTTAATTAAATTTTCTATTGTTTCATAGTAATACTCACCCTCTGCACGCTTACTAGCTAATCTCGCCAAATCATTATCGTCTAAGCCGCCAATAAAAGAACGCAAAACCGAAAGCATCGCTAAATCATCAAGCGGATTATCGATAATTTTGAGAAAATTAATAAATGTTGCCACTTCAATCAATTCAAAATAATTATCTTCCGTATCAATTGCTACGGGAATACCGTATTTCGCCAAAGCGCTCGCAATCTCTGGCGCCACCTTACTCGTACTACGCAGTAAAATCACGATATCATCATAAGTATAATTGCGTTCTCGCTCATCTTCTAAACAATAAAATGAAGTATCTAATAACTCTTGTATTCGCTTAGCTAATAATGCATAGCTGACTTCTTCTTTTGTTTTATTTTCTTCGGCATAAGCCCAACAAGCCACAGGAGTAGCCATCTCTTTATAATCTTGATTTAAACTGATAAGCTGTGCGTCGCGCTTATAATCTAATCCGCCAAATTCTTTGCTCATTAAGACATTGAATACATCGTTAATCGCTTTTAACACGATTGGATGAGAACGAAAATTAGCATTTAAGTCTATTCGTTCAGACAATACTTGCTTTGGATAATCATCAAATTTTTCTAAGAACAATGCTGGACTGGCAAGTCTGAAACCATAAATGCTCTGCTTTACATCGCCGACAAAAAATAAATTATTATCGCGCTTGATTAAGTTGATAATCGCTTCTTGTACGGGATTGGAATCCTGATATTCATCGACAAAAATATATTGAAAACGCTCCCTATACAGTTCAGCGACGGCATCAATCGATAAACAACGGATGGCAAATTGCTCTAAATCGTTAAAATCAAGCAGATTTTCTTCTGCCTTAGCTAGACTATAAGCTGCGATAAATTCCTTTACTAAATCCGTTAATTTTTTTAAAACAAGGGCATTTTCACTTAAATCCTCTATCTGCTCACTCAGCGGTCGTTGATAAAATAAGGCTAAATCGTCAATTTGTTTTTTTAAATCCTTACGCTTATTTTTGATATATTCCTGTTTCTCAACGTCGACTAAATCTCTATCTTTTTTTGGAACTGCTTTTAACTTAGCAAAACTAAACTGCGGTTCACGCTTTAGCAAGTTAGCCTCTAACATCGCTATGTCAGCTTCGATACCAGCGATATAAGTATATGGTGCATCGGGTTCGCTCGCAATTTCTAGCAAACGCTCAAATTCACTAATCACTCGGCTTATTTCTTCCTTCTTATGCTCGTCAACCGCTTTTAACAGCCAATGATTTTCATCGATATTATCATATAATTCGCTAGCTTGGTCTAACCATAACATTGGATTGACATTTGCCATCGCAAAATTATAAATTTTAAAAATGAGCGCCCTTAATTTACTATCGCTGCTAGCACTGGCATAATAATTTAAAAGCAACTGAAAATCTTCATCTTGCTCTTGATATTTTTCCATAAAAATATCGGCTAAAACTTCATTTTTAAGCATGCTTAAAATTTGTTCTACACCTATTTTAAAATTAGGATCGATATCTATTTGGAAAAAGTTTTGTTTTAATACATTTTTACAAAAAGCATGCAAGGTTGAAATTTGCGCTAAGTGCAAACGCTGAATTTGCTGAGCAATAAATTTCTTTTTATCGGGATATTCTTTTATCGCCTGCATTAAAGCCGCTGCTATTTTTGTCCGCATTTCCGCTGCTGCGGCATTGGTAAACGTAACGATTAAAAGCGACTCAATGCTAATTTCTTCCTCGACAATTAAGCTAATTATCCTTTTAACCATAACGAATGTTTTGCCCGAACCAGCAGAGGCGGAAACCAAAAGATTTTTATCACGTGTATAAACAGCAGCTTGCTGTTCTTTAGTCATTGCCATAATCTAGTTCCTTTTCTATTCGCTTAAAAATTTCTTCTTGCTCGAGTTTTTCTAAATCCGTATAAGCAAAACTTGTTTTTTGACTATCAAATTGACAAATCGTACGATAATCGCAGTATTGACAAGCCGATTGAGAGCCGTTTCTAATCGGTTTTACTGCGCAGTTACCATTATAAATATCTCTAGCTAAATTACTCGCCTTATAAATAGCATAATCGCTTAGCAAGTCGATTTCTTCGGCGCTGATTAACTGCCTATTCTTGTAAAGATCACCATCATTTTTTACTTTTAACGCAGTAACCAAAGAGGATTTATTTTCTGCTAATGCTGTATCCAATTGTTTTTGTACGTCGGCATCATTGACTAAAAACCCATCTAAATGATAATGTTTATCAATTTCTTTGATTAAATCTGCTGTTTTTATATCATTTAAAACGGGTTCAGACAAATTAAAATAAAATGCGCCATAAGACTGAATTTTTTTCGCTAATTTTTTACTTATTTCTTTTCTCGCCACATTCAAATAGAGCATTAACTGCAGTTTTAAACCATGATAAATACTCAAACTGTCTAATCTTTTATCCGATGATTTATAATCGATAATTTGTAAATAACTACCCTTAGCACTTTCGGCAATATCAATTCTATCAATCACACCTTTTACTGTCATATCCCCATTAGCTAATGGAAAATCACGAAAAGCAAATTCATTAGCGTAGTTTTTAAATTCAACACTATTATACTGTTTAATTAATGCCTTTAAAGCGGGATTTAGCGCCTGACTTAAGCGTTTTGTATAGTAGGCATTTTGGGCATTTAAGCGATACCTGAATTTATCTGTTATATACTCGTTTACCGCTTTATCAATTAAACTATCCAATTTATTTTCGGCATTTAATAATATATCTAAATGATTAAAACTGTATTCCAAGACCTTATGAAAAAGATTGCCCGCATCAATGGGATTGAGTTCAGCCTCTTGCCTAATAATTGGTTTTAGACCATAATTGACAAAATGCTGAAACGGACAGTTGGCAAAGCGTTCAAGCCTTGACACGCTAAGGGCTAAATCTTGACCATAAATCTGTTTGGCTAATTGCCCATCTATTTTTAAAATAGAATTTACTATATTTGCATCAAAAAAACTATCTAAACTATGTAGACTATTCTTTAAATATTTAAAACGCGCCAAATCATCAGAGGATAACGATTGATTATTTAAAAAAGCCTTCATTATTTGCTTAGATAGTGCTTTTTCTAAGCCGAATTCCGCTAATCTTCCCAAACTAAGTGTCGTTTCTTCTAAATTACCTAAGTCTGCTAACTGCGTAAACCAAAGCGAAGGTTTAACGGGATTAGCCAATAAATCTTCACTTGCATAAGACATATAAATATTAGTGCTAACTTTTGTGATATGTTCGTAGGTTTTATATACCTCTTCATCATAAGCATCATTGCTCGTCGTTAAGTATTCAAAACCACGTTGTTTTAATAGACTGCATTCACTATCGCTAAATAATTCCGCACTAATTTGACTAGAAGGAAGAGCACTTTCCGTCATTCCCAATAAATATAGATATTTAATTTTACCCGTTCGTGTTCTTTTTATATTACCACAAAGTACATAATCATTGGCATTAGGAATAATGCCGATTTCACTGTTATCAAAGCCAATTTTTAAAATTTGATAAAACTTCGCATTACTAATCACTTTTTTATCATCTAATAAATACAATTGATAAAAAACATCATCAATGACATTATATATTTGTGCCAATTCTTCGGCTCTTTCGTATTCACCCTGATTAAAAAGTTCTTTTGACTGTTCGGCAATCTGTTCTAAAATATGGTTTTCCGCCAAGAACTCTTTTAACACCATAATTTTATCAGCTAATAATTTTGCCTTTGCCAAACTAGATTTTAAATTCAAGAGGGAATTAAGTGCAGGTACCATCGCTTGCCTAAATTCTTCATCATTATCCCAATCATCCTGCCACGCTTTACCCTTAATCCCTCTTTCGATGACAATATTTTCACAATGAAAAAGCGTGTTTTCTTCCACAGAAAAAAAACCAGTCTTTAAGACCTTAATTACATCACGACCACGCATGCCTTTATTAATCGTCTTTAAAGTCGTTAAAATAAAATCAATCACAAAATGAACACTAGCTGGACGTCTCGCATCAGTAAACACGGGAATTTGATAATCCTTTGCCAAGCGTTTCAGCAAGGGATAATAAGTCGTTAAATCGCCAGTCAAAATTGCCATCTCACGCCAAGCAGTGCTATCGTTTATATGGTGCTGCATTAACTCCATAAATAAATATTCTATTTCTTCCGTAATCGTCTGAAATCGGCGCATAACAATTACTTGTTCTTCTGACGGGGTATACTCAAAAATCGAACTGAAACTCTGAACAAATTTCGTCGGCTTTTCTCTATTATGCTCTAGCTTATAATTAACACCAGCATTTTTGGCGTTGTTAATCATCAAATTGACAAACTGATTACTGTATGTAAAAATCGGTTTTTGTTTACGTTCACCAATTAAACGAAGATAAAGCTGGTCAGACTGTTTAGCTAAGGCAAAGACTAATTCTTGCTCTAATTTTGTCATACTGGAAAAAGCTTCGATAACAATCGTAGTATCGGCAAACATCGTCTTGTGTTTTAAAATTGAAATCGCCTTTTTAATCTCATCCGCCTCATCGTAACTATTATCAGCTAAACGCGTAATATAGGCATTGTAAATCAAACTAAGTTCAATCAGTTTTCTCCCTAATAAACTATCGTCACCAAGTTCACTCGCGAGAGAATTTATATCTTCTAAAGCGATATCCTGCTGTCTAAATTCGACAATTAAATCCGTTAACTTATCGAGTAAACCGACTAAACTATCCGCTTCTTTATAGAGGGCAAGCTCACTTTTTTTATCGCTGATAATCTGAGAAATTAGCATTTTTTTGCCTAGTTTACTGAGTGGTTTTTCTGCATTTAAAGCATTATGTATTAAGCGATGGACTAAACGTTTTAAACTGAGAACCTCCACCGTTAAAAGTGCTTCAGCATTGAGAAGTTCTAGCAAATCACGCTCCGCTTCAAAAGTATATTGCTCTGGCACAATCACAAAAACTGCTCTATCCTCAGATACAGCAGACTTTAATTCGCTTTTAAAATAACGATAATCACTTAAATAGTGATTATCAATTAAAATATTCAGCATACAATTCACCTTATAATAAAAATAAGTAACACAATTTTTTTTAAAACCACGCTAAGATTGCCACGTCGGACTAAAGTCCTCCTCGCAATGACAGCGTGGGGAAAACTTAAATATACTTATCCAAAACACAGCCATTTTCGCAGTTAACCCACCTCTACATTAATCTACCCTTTTGGCTGAGGATTTTTAGTCGAGAGCAAGGCGGCAAAATAAATCTTAAGGGAGCGTACTAAAGGCTACGTGACCGTGTTTTAATTCTTCTAATATTCCACACTTTTGGCGAAGCTATTTTAGTTCCTATTTTAGCTTTACATTAACTTTTACTTTTGGCTGAGGATTTTTAGTCGAGAGCAAAGCGGTAAAACTAATAGTAACTAAAGTTACTCAATTAAAACATAGCCATTTTCGCGGTTAATTTGGCTTTGAGAACAAGGAGCAAAAGAAATTCTCACATGAGCGTACTAAAGGCTACGTGATTGTGAGAATTATCTGCATGCGACACAGTTATCGAAGTCAAAGACCCGCGAAAATTAGTCGTGGCGTTTTGAAGAATTCACAACCGTAATCGCATCAACTAACGCCTTCATAATATCTGCCTCTGACTGAACGTACATCTCGTCAATTTTCGACCATAATTCGCCCTCTTCTGTTACTAAGTAATGTGGTTTTAAATGATTAAGGGCATAGGCTTTGATGTCAAGCATACAAATGTCACATGAACAAGCCGTAGGAAATGCTTTAATAAAATTAGGTAAAATGTGGTCAACCGCCGTTTCCATATAATTTTTGAGTTCCATAGTTCCTCCTTAAAGTTTAATTTATTAAACTTTTACCCTGTTTTTTTATAATTAAATAATTATTATTTAGCAGAACGTAATTTTCTTAAAATATCATACTCTTTAACTGGTTCATCCATTTTAATATAAATGGTCTGTTGGGCATGCGGTGCTGCATCAATTTTTTCCATATTTTTATCGTAAAGTTCTATGACGGCTTGCTTATGGAAAGTATAGCCACTACCGATGACTTCTATCTCATCATTAAGTAAAATTCGATTGCGTTGTTCAATTTTAGCTAGCTTCGTTTCTTCATCGTATTCTAAAACTATACCTAAGAAATCGTAGTTGCGCGTATAGGTACTGCTTTCGTAGTTCTGACTTTCACGCTGTGGTTTTTGCAAATAAAAACCTGTTGTAAAATGCCTATAACTAACTTTTTTCAGTTCTTCTAGCCATTCTTCTTTATACTGATAATTTTCTGGGTCGCGATAATAACTATCGATGGCTTCTCTATAAACTCTAATAATATTAGCGGCATAGTAAATACTCTTTGCCCTACCTTCAACTTTAAGACTTACCAAACCAGAATTTAAAAGTTCAGGCATATATTCTATCATACAAAGGTCTTTAGAATTAAAGAAATAAGTACCATTCTCATCTTCTTCGACAGGAAAATACTCACCAGGTCTTTTTTCTTCAACCAAGTGATATTTCCAGCGACAAGCATGGGCACATTCACCCCTATTAGCATCGCGCCCCGTCATATAATTAGAAATCAAGCAACGCCCAGAATAAGACATACACATTGCCCCGTGGACAAAAGCCTCTAACTCCAAACTTTCAGGAATATTTGCCTTAATATCAGCAATTTCATCAAAGGAAAGTTCACGCGCTAAAATTACCCTTTTAATACCTAGCTCATGCCAAAATTTTGCACTCATATAATTGGTATTATTTGCTTGTGTACTCAAGTGAACTTCGGCATCAGGCAAGACCTCGCGAACAATACTAAAGACACCAGGGTCGCTGATAATATAAGCATCTAATCCTATATTTTTAATCGATTCTAAGTACTCTTTTAAAACGGCTATCTCTTTATTATGCGGAATAATATTTAGCGTAATATATACTTTTGCTCCGCGTTCGTGGGCAAATTCTACCCCTTCTTTCATCTTTTCTAATGTGAAATTCTTAGCGCTTGTGCGCATACCAAAAACTTCACCGCCTATGTATACTGCATCGGCACCGTAAACTACGGCAAATTTTAATTTTTCCAAATCGCCCGCAGGGGCTAGTAATTCAACTTTTTGCATTTTCTCTCTTCCTATTATAATTGTTTAAATATATTTTTATAATTATTTTTATAATTATTTTTATATATTTTGATTTGACGAACCAACGCTTTGGAGCACAATAGTAATGTTTTCTCCTTTTTGCCTAACGCACCGAACGTGTCGTCCATGACCGTGCGGATGCTTTCGCGTCCTCGTGACGCTCACACGGCAAAAACTCGAAAACATCGTAAAGACATGCTCGTTGCTTATGACGTTCGTTCAAATCAAAATATATTATAAAATAATAAAGTAACAAAACAACTAAATCATCACTAAAGATTCTTTTAAATTATCAACTTTTACGAATGCTCAAAATAACGCCATCGCCTATGCTTAAGAGTGAGCTAATGTAGTTATCATTTTCTAATACGTAATCGATAAATTGGTTCATTCTTTTAACTATTGTTTTTTGCCTGCGTTGATAGGGCATACCGCAGGTATAGCCTTTAAATAAGACATTATCGGCGATGATAATGCCATTTTCGCTTAATATTTTTTCACTCTTTTGAAAGTAATCTAGGTAATGCCCTTTTGCTGCATCGATAAAAACCAAATCATATAAAGTATCTTCTGTGATTAAAACATTTAATACTTCACTGGCATCGCCCATTATTTGTCGGCAACGGGTATTTAAACCAAGCTGTTCAAAGTTTTCTTTTGCTATTTGATAATTACTTTCATTTAACTCTATTGTTGTCAATTTAGCTTCACTATTTAAAAGCATTAAACTACCTGAATAGCCAACTGCTGTTCCGATTTCTAAGATATTTTTAGCCTTAGATAAGATAACTTGTTGCTTTAAAAAAGCAGCAACATCGCGCGATATTATCGGTACAGAGCTAGCTATTGCCATTCTTTCAATATTATTAAGAGCGGGATTATACCCGCTCATCTTTTTATCAATATAGCTGCTAACTATTGGATTGATATAAGTCATTTAATTACCCAACTTCTTTTCTGCATTACGCTGATTTTTTAAATGTTCTTCAAAAGTAACAGAAAAATTATGTCTACCATCATTATCCCCTGTAACGACAAAATAATAATAATCGCTTTCTTCTGGATATAATGCCGCTTCAACTGCAGCAATCGACGGATTACAAATCGGCGACGGCGTTAGCCCAGCATATTTATAGGTGTTAAAGGGACTATCGAGTTCTATATCGCTATAAAGCATTTTCTCTTTGCGTTCACCACTAACATATTGAATGGTAGAATCGGCTTGCAATAAATAATCATCATTTAAACGATTATGAAAAACTGCTGAAATCAACTTCATCTCGTCAGAAACAACAGTTTCTCTTTCTATTATCGATGCCAAAGTCACAATTTCGTCAACTGTATAGCCTAATTCTGTTGCTCTATCATAATATTCCGCTTTAAAGTGCTGATTAAATGTATCTAGCATTGCTGTAATTATTGCCAATTCATCGCTATCACTGCTAAGTTCATAAGTTGCAGGATAAAGATAACCTTCTAGACGATGAATCGCCTCTGGATTGTCACTCAAAAACTTATAATCAAAGGAATGCGTCTGAGCAATTTGTTCAAATTTTTCTCTATCGATTAAGCCTTTTTCACTTAAAAGTTCCACTATTTGTTGATACTCATAGCCTTCAGGAATAGTAAACTTAAAAGTATCAATATACACATCACCTTTGGCGATTTTTTGTGCAATTTCACTAACAGACATCGCCTTACTAAAGTGATATTTACCAGCTTGTAATGAACTCGCTAAATTTTCATTTTCTACCGTTTTCCGAAAAGCATAGGCTTTTTGAATTAAACCCTTATCCTCTAAGGAGCGAGCAATTTGTTTAGCGCTTGCGCCAGCGGGAACGACAAATTCAATTTCTGTCGTATCGCTAGGATCAACTGGCGTCATATACTGCTGCGCATCACACGCCGTAAATAACACTAGAATGCAAGCTATAATTAATAGTTTTTGAATGATTTTCATATTTTATCCTATTTTTTAACCAATTAAATAACGATTTAGTCATCACGCGTTACCATTATAAAAAGTTTGTTATACGATAAGCTTAATACGTATTCAAATATTAAAAGCCGTAAGATTCCTACGTCGGCAAAAAAATTAGCTATACGATGCACTTCCCGTCGGAAACTTCGTTTCCTTTGGTCAGTCGCGCTAGCGCACTCAATGACAAAGTTTAGAAAAATCTATTTTTATGCAAGCATAAAATAAATTTTTTAAACTTTGTCGCTCATCGCTGTTTAGTTCGCGGAGAATGACACGGCTTTTATAATTTAATTAAATAATTATGATTTGTAAATTGATTTTTTGTTTATTGATTCTGAATATTTACTATAACTGGCAATATAATCGGTCTTCTGCGCATTTCTGTATAAATATAATCGCTTAAAACTTTTTTAAGTGCATTTTTAATTCGTGACCAATCTTTAATATTATCATCTTCTAAACGCGTCATGACTTGTTGTAATTTTTGGCGCGCTTCTGTCATAAATTCTTCCGACTCTTTAATATAAATAAAGCCACGCGAAATTAGATCAGGTCCAGAAAGGAATTTTCCGCTACCATCAACGGCAACAACTATCATTATCATGCCTTCTTCTGAAAGTATTCTTCTATCTCTAAGAACGACATTACCAATATCACCGACGCCTAAGCCATCAATTAAAGTAGCACCAGCTTCGACAGTACCAACAACTTCCGCTGTATTTTTAGTGAATTCTAATACAGAGCCATTTTCCAAAAGAAAAATATTTTCTTTTTTCATTCCCATTTGTTGTGCAAGGTCAGCATGTTGCATTAAATGCAAAAACTCACCATGTACTGGCACAAAAAACTTAGGTTTAACCAGTGAATGTATTAATTTAAGTTCTTCTTTACAAGCATGACCTGAAACGTGAACATCTTCTAAAGTATTATAGACAACTTCAGCACCTAAAACATATAAATTATTAATTAACTTATTCACGCTCTTTTCATTACCAGGAATAGGTGATGAGGATAAAATAACTAAATCACCCTCTTTAATAGCAACAGAAAAATGGTCATTATTTGACATACGAGTCAATGCTGCCATTGTCTCACCCTGTGAACCAGTAGTGACTACACATACTTCTTCATCTGGATATTTATGCACATTTTCTATATCAATTAACATATCCCCAGGAATTTTAAGATAACCTAAATCACCAGCTACTCTAATGGTATTTAACATACTTCTACCAGTAAAAGCAACCTTCCTCCCATTCATCAAAGCAGCGTCGACGATTTGTTGTAATCTATGCACGTTAGAAGCAAAACTAGCGACAAAAATTCGTGAATTAGAATGCCTAAATAAACGCTCAAAAGTGTCACCAACACTCGATTCACTCATAGTATAACCACTTTTGCCCGCATTAGTTGAGTCAGCAAACATTGCCAATACGCCTTCTGAGCCCAAACGCGCAAATTCCTGTAAATCAATAATTTTACCATCTATCGGTGTGAAATCAACTTTAAAATCACCAGTTTGAATAATCGTACCAACTGGTGTTTTAATACTAAATGCTACGGCATCAGGAATAGAATGGTTAACCGCTATAAAACCAATTTCAAAATTACCTATTCTTAATTTAGAACCAGCTTTAACTTCATTTATTCTCGCCTTTGGTAATTGTTTATGTTCTTCTAGCTTACGTCTAATCAACGCAGCAGTCAAACGCGTCGTATGAATAGGCACATCAATATCACGCAAAAAGAAAGGGATACCGCCAATATGGTCTTCATGACCATGAGTGATCAGTAATGCCCTTAACTTATGTTGATTTTCAATCAAATAATTATAATTAGGTATAACTAAGTCAATTCCTAGCATATCCTCTTCTGGAAATTTAACGCCGCAGTCGACGACAATAATCTCATTTTCATATTCGTATGCCGTCATATTTTTTCCGATTTCATGTAACCCACCTAATGGAATTACTCTAAGTTTTTTGCTCATATCTCCTCCTTCTTAGAGAGAAAGAACTACTTATTTTGGCATTCTGAGCAAGTACCAAAAAACTTCAATTTATGATCTTTAATTGCAAAATTCAATTCTTCCTCTATCTTATGTTCTAATTCATCTAATAAATCACCTTTAAATTCAATAATTCTATTACACTCAACGCAAATAAGGTGATGATGCTGATGTCCATCCTGATCGACATTCATTTCATAACGGGTTAGCCCATCATCCAAGGTCATCTTTGTTAAAATTTCAATATCGTTAAGAAGCTGTAAAGTACGATAAACTGTTGCTAAACCGATATCAGGACAATTAATTTTCACTTGATCATAAATCTCTTCTGTTGATAGATGTTCACCTTTACTATTTAAAATAACATCTAAAATAGCCCGTCTTTGCGGGGTCAATTTATAGCCTTTAGATTTTAATTGTACTTTAATCATTTCAAAATTCATCAATTCTACTCTCCTTCTCAATACTTCGCTAATCGATTGGATTCTATGTAAGTCAATAATTATAATTCATAATAAGCATCACTAACAATCTTTAATTCATCTTCCTCAGTAATTAAAATGAATTCCTTATTTTCACTTTTATCTTTAACCTTGAAAATGAAATCCTCATCTCTTTCAACTGAATGCATAATGGCGTAATCAGTATTTTCAACTTTAAGTGTTGCAATCAATTCAAATACAACATCACTACCATCTTCCGCTTTTAAAATTATTTCCTGCTCCATTTTACCTCCCCGCCAAATATGATTCTAAAATCAGTTGGGCGGCAATCATATCTACAATTTCATCCCTTTTCTTCCGCTTTAAATCAGCTAGTTTCATCGTTTGATGTGCTTGTTTACTCGTCAAACGTTCATCGACAGCAATTAGCTCAACAACGCGCTCTAAGCTTTTTCCATAAAGCATCTTTTTCTTCAACTGCTTAATAAAACGTTTTGTTTTTAATGTCTGATCGCTTTCACCACCGTCTAAATGCAGTGGTAAGCCATAGACAACAGTATCGACATCACGCTCTATCATCAAATCAATTAGATACCTAATATCCTCTTTTTGAGTAACGCGCTTATAAGTTTCCAAGCCTTGTGCCGTTATACCCAAAGGGTCAGATAGAGCGATACCAATAGTCCTATCACCTATATCAAGTCCTAGTATCCGCATTATAAATCCAAATAGTGCTTTAATAACTCTTCAAGTATCTCATCTCTTTCAATACTACGAATCAAATTCCTAGCATCATCTTGCGAGGTAATATAAGTTGGATCACCAGAAATCAGATAACCAACCATTTGATTAACAGGCTGATATCCCTTTTCCTTTAATGCATTATTCACTTTATTAAGCACCAATTTAATTTCTTCCGATTTTTGTTTTTCCACACTAAAACGAATAGTTTCTGACATAACTGCCTCCTTAGCACTATCGTATTGAATACCCATTATATCAATTAATAATCAAATCACGTTAATATTGCATTAGTTTAATAATACTAAGCCGTAAGATTCCAACATCATAGCTAATGCTATTCCTCAGAATGACACGGCTTAGCTGATTTCAATTAATCACATATCTTAAATTTTATTTATCAACTGATAAAGTTTCTCTATTGCCTCAGGTAATTTGTCTGCATTTTTTGCACCTGCTTCTGCCATATTAGGACGACCACCACCGCCGCCACCGCAGATTTTCGCAATTTCTTTAATTAATTTTCCGCAATGAACGCCATTTTTAGTTGCAGATTCATTAGCCATACAGACAAAATTAATCCTACCCTCATTCTTATTTGCCAATAATGCTAAAACTGCCCCTTCGGCTTGAATTAATTGGTCACCTAAGTTACGAAGTGTTTCACTATCTTGCGCCTCAAATTCACCAACTACTACTTTAACCCCATTAATTTCTTTTGCCTTGTCAAGTAAATCAGCACCAGCATCGTTAGCCGCTAATTGTTTTAATTTTGCCAATTCAGCTGACATTTCTTGCTGTTTTGCCAATAACTGCTTAATTTTATGATTAATCGTATCGCGTTTCGCTTTTAATACCGTTTCTGTTTCACCAATTAAATCTAAAGCCGCATTTAATTCAGCTAAAACAGCAGGACCCGTAATCGCTTCAATTCGTCTAACACCAGCACTAACGCCGTTTTCAGAAACGATTTTAAAACTACCAATTTCGGCAACATCATGACAATGCGTACCACCGCAAAGTTCTAAACTGTAATCGCCAATACCGACAACGCGAACGACATCGCCATATTTTTCACCGAATAATGCCATTGCGCCCATAGATTTTGCTTCATCAATGCTTTTGATTTGTGTTTCAACGACTTGACCGCTAAAAATCTTTTGGTTAACAGCATTTTCAATATTTTTAATTTCTTCCGCTGTCAATGCCTTAAAATGATTGAAATCAAAACGCAACTTATCTGGATGAACGAGAGAACCTGCCTGAGCGATATGATCGCCTAATTCATCGCGTAATGCCTTGTGAAGTAAATGCGTTGCCGTATGATTGCGCATCGTATTTCTTCTTGTAGCCATATCGACAGCAGCGCAGGCTTGAGCGCCAACTTTTAACTTGCCGCTTTCAAGTTTTGCATGATGAAAAAAGCTAGGGGTTAAATCTTTTTGTGTATCATAAACAATCGCTTTTGTACCACCACTTTGGATAAGTCCACTATCACCAACTTGTCCACCGCTTTCAGCATAAAAAGGTGTTTTATCCAACAAAATCATACATTCTTCTTTATTATCGACTTCATCAACTAACTTTCCATTTTGAATTAAAGCGACAATTTTTACGTCAGCATAAGTTGCATCATAGCCAACAAACTCTGTTTTATACTCCGTTAAATCGAGTGTATTATCTTCCCACCCCTTGATTTCAGAAGCATTGCGAGCTCTTGTACGCTGTGCTATCATTTCCTCTTCAAATACTTTTTCATCAACTTTTAAATCTTTTTCTGTCAAAATTTCTAAGGTTAAATCAAGCGGAAAACCATAAGTATCATATAACTTAAAGGCTAATTTACCGCTTAAAGTATCTTCTTTTTTAGTTTCCATTTCCTTAATATATTCATCTAAAATTACCAAGCCCTGATCGATTGTCTTAGCAAAACGCTCTTCTTCCAAAGCGATAACTTTTTTTGTATAATCGCGGCGTTCAGACAATTCTGGATATGCTTCCTTAAAGATATCGATGACGACATCGGCAAGTTCAGCGAGAAAATTATCTTTTATACCCAAAAGACGACCATGTCTAGCAGCACGTCTAAGCAAGCGTCTTAAAACATAGCCTCTACCTTCGTTATTCGGTGTCACACCATCTGTTACTAAGAATGTAACCGCTCTAATATGGTCGGTAATTTTTCTGATCGAAACATCATCCTTTACGATAACGCCGTATTCCTTACCCGCAAATTTAGCAACCTGCGTTCGAATCGCCATCATCACATCGATGTCAAAAATTGATTCAACATCTTGCATTAAACAAGCAACACGCTCCAAGCCCATACCCGTATCGATATTAGGTTTCGCTAAAGGCAAATATTGACCATCTTTTTGCTCAAATTGTGTAAAAACCAAATTCCAAAACTCAACATAACGGTCACAATCACAACCAGGTTTACAATCAGGATTATCACAAGCGTATTCAGCGCCCCTATCAAAATAAATTTCACTACAAGGACCACAAGGTCCACTGCCTGAACCAATTTCCCAGAAATTATCTTCTTTTCCTAATCGAACGATGCGTTCTTCTGGCACGTGTTGCTCTTTATGCCAAATATCATAGGCTTCATCATCTTCATGATAAACGGTTACCCATAATTTATCCTTAGGAATTTCTAATTCTTCTGTAACAAAACGCCATGCGAGGTCAATTGCCCTTGTTTTAAAATAATCGCCAAAAGAAAAGTTGCCCAGCATTTCAAAAAAAGAAGCGTGTCTTGATGTCATACCAACATTTTCTATATCATTGGTTCTAATACATTTTTGACAAGTTGCCATTCTCGGCGCAGGCGGAGTTAACACGCCAGCAAAATATTCTTTTAATGGCACCATACCCGCATTAATCAATAATAAAGATTTATCATTTTGTGGAACAAGCGGATAAGATGGATGTACTAAATGCTCATTGTCACCAAAAAAATGCAAAAATTTTGTTCTAATTTGATTTAATCCTAATGCCTTCATATACTCTCCTTAATTAATCGCTCTATCGATAAAACCGCCGCCCAACACTTCATCACCATCGTAAATAGCAATGGCTTGCCCAGGGGTTACCGCACGTGCTGGCTTTTCAAATTCTACATAATATTCATTATCAACGAACTGCATCGTTGCCATCTGATCAAATTGACTGTGCCTAATCCTAACGCCAACTTTCTTAGCAACTTTAAAATCATCACTGGTAATCAAACTTACTTCTCTTGCAATTAAGCCTTTGGCAAAGACAGCATCTGCCTCACCAAGAACTATTTCATTCGTTTTATAATTCAAACTGACAACATACATCGGTTTACCAAAAGTAATGCCCAAACCCTTACGTTGACCAATAGTATAATAAATAATGCCCTTGTGTCTACCTAAGACATTCCCTTCAACATCAACAAAATTGCCTTCTTCTATGCCGTCATCAATATTTTCAATTAAAAACTTACCATAATCATCATCGGCAATAAAACATATTTCTTGACTATCGCCTTTACTAGCAATAGCTACGTCCAAACCTTCCGCTATTTTTCTAACTTCATTTTTATCGCTAAATTTTCCTAAAGGAAACATAACATGTTTTAATTGCTCTTGGGAAAGTGCCGCCAACATATAGGTCTGGTCTTTACGCATTTCGCTCGATTTAAACAAGCGATAGCGCCCAAGCGTCTCATCATAATACAAATTCGCATAATGCCCCGTCGCTACGTAATAAGCGCCAAGTTGATGCGCCTTTTCTAGTAATGCACCAAACTTAATATGAATATTACATTTGACACAAGGATTGGGCGTTTCCCCAACTTGATAAGAATCGACAAAATAATCGATTACTTTTTCTTGAAACGGTCTTTTAAAATTTACTACATAAAAGGGGATATCAAGTGCTTCGGAAACGCGTCTTGCATCTTCCGTTGCCGAAAGACCACAGCACCCCCCATAATTTTCACTATAATCGTCATCGTCATACAATTTCATCGTCACACCAATCACATCATAACCCGCTTCTTTTAATAAATAAGCGGCGACGGTGCTATCAACGCCCCCCGACATTCCGACAACAACTTTATTTTTATCTAACATTCTCTACTCTCATTCAATTAATTTCTACAATATGCACATATACCCAACGATTGAAACACTTCTTAGAAAAATAGTTAACAATCATTTTAATAATAATATTTTATTCAATCAACCCGCGTTGTCATACAAAGGAGAAAAGCGACGTAGGTATCTTAACGCGGGTTAGTAGTAAAAACCATAAGATTCCTACGTCGTCACTGCGTTCCTTCTCTGAATGACACGGCTTTTACTACTTGACTAAATAGTTGCGTATTATTTAAAATATCAAGTTGTAAACTCTCTTAAACGATTAACGTGCTTTATCAGCGTTTCCGTTGCATAGTCTATATCTTCTTCTGTTGTAAAATCACCTAAACTAATTCTAATTGCGCCTTCCACCCACTGCTGTTCTAAGCCTATTGCCTTTAAAACGTGTGAGGGGTCGAGCGAACCAGACGTGCAAGCCGAACCACTACTGCAAGCAATACCATCTAAATCCAAGCTCAATAGCAAGGATTCGCCCTCAACGCCGGCAAAAGATAAATTAATATTGCCTGGATGGCGCTTAGTTTTATGTCCATTTAATTTAAAATCGTCTAATTCCTCTTCGATTTTTGCAATAAATCGTTGACGTAATGAAATTAAACGTTCTCTATACTCAGCTAAATTCGCCACCGCCATTTCAGCTGCCTTACCAAAACCGACAATCGCAGGTAAATTAAGTGTTCCACTTCGTCTACCCTTTTCCTGTGCCCCGCCATAAATTAAATTATCTATTTTAATACCGTTTTTAATATAAAGCGCACCGACGCCCTTTGCTCCGTATATCTTATGAGCTGAAAGCGATAATAAATCGATATGTTGATTCACTACATCAATTTCTATATTGCCCAAGGCTTGAACGGCATCCGTATGAAAAATAACGCCATTTTCTCGGCAAATTTCGCCAATAGTGGCGATATCTTGAATCGTACCAATTTCATTGTTAACATACATAATGCTAACCATTACCGTATTATCAGTAATGCTCGCTTTTAAATTATCTAAATCAACTAAACCGTCCTTATCGACAGGCAAATAAGTCACAGTAAAACCCTGTTTTTCCAGTTGTTCACACTTATGTAAAACTGCATGATGCTCAATTGCCAAAGTAATTAAATGCTTGCCCTTAGCTTGATGAGCGCGCATAATCCCCTCTAACGCCCAATTATCAGATTCTGTACCGCCAGCGGTAAAATAAATCTCATCAGGACGAGCATTAATCGCCGTAGCAACTTGTTTCCTCGCCTTCGCTATTGCTTTTTTTGATTCACGACCAAATTTATGTATACTAGCAGGATTGCCATAAACCTGACAAAAATAGGGTTTCATTTCCTCAAAAACTTCTACCTTTACAGGCGTCGTTGCGCTGTAATCTAAATAAACTGCCTTCAATTTCTCGACTCCGTAATATCACAACATTTGACCTTATTAAACGATGAATTCAATTCATCGTCGAGCATGTCCTGTAAGGTCATAGACTCAATCACCTCATCGACTGCCACCGTTATTTTCTGCCAAATCTTACGCGTAACACAGTATTCAACATAATCGC
>PDWI01001577.1_pt1 | contig 35590 bp, 35 predicted proteins | sample 1430891 | NCBI WGS metagenome assembly PDWI01 (sample SAMN01162508, study PRJNA174530) | Oral metagenome, whole genome shotgun sequencing project. | biome: Marine environment; feature: Marine mammal; material: Swab sample of the gingival sulcus; isolation source: swab sample of gingival sulcus... | reverse complement strand
TCAAGAACAGGCATAAATATAGAGCCACAAACTGTATTAGAACTTTCTAAAATAAAAAATATAAATGCAATTAAAGAAGCTAGCGGAAATATATCACAATGTGTTGAAATTGCACGTTTAGTTCCTAATGATTTCTACATTTATTCAGGAAATGACGATATGATTACTCCTCTTTTATCCGTAGGTGGCCATGGTGTTATTTCTGTAATCGCTAATATAATGCCAAACGAAACTCATGAGCTTGTAGATAGCTACTTAAACGGTAATGTAAATCGTTCTAAAGAGTTGCAACTCTATATGAAACCTATAGTAGATGCTATATTCTGCGAAGTCAACCCAGTACCTATCAAAACAGCTATGAATATGATGGGATTAGAAGTTGGAGATTTACGTCTACCATTATATGAAATGTCAGAAGCTAATAAACAAAGACTACAAAACTCATTAAAAGATTTTAATTTAATGTAGGTGAGATTATGAATGTCATTATATCTGGTGTAAATGGTCAAATGGGTAAAAAATTAGTTCAATTAATCCATACTACTCAAGATATAGATATAGTAGCTGGTATAGATAAAAATATATGCGATATGGATTTTGCTCAATATACTGAATTTTCAGATGAAATTATGGCTGATGTCATAATTGATTTTTCTCACTTTTCAGCTATACCAAATTTACTAGACTATATAGAAAAAACTAAAACCCCTGCTGTAATCTGCACTACTGGACTTAGCGAAGAATTAGAAAATAGAATAGTTGAAATATCAAATACTGTTCCGATTTTTAGGTCTAAAAATATGTCACTCGGGATAAATTTGCTCGTCTATCTTGCAAAAAAAGGAGCAGAGGTTTTAGGCAAAGATTTTGATATAGAAATACTAGAAATGCACCACAACAAAAAAGTTGATTCACCAAGTGGAACTGCTTTTATGATAGCAAATGAACTTAATAAAACGCTTGATAATAATATGGACTTTAAATACGGCAGACACGGAAACTCCGAAAAACGCAAATCAAACGAAATTGGAATTCACTCTTTAAGAGGTGGAACTGTTGTTGGTGAACATAGTGTTATCTTTGCTGGTAATGATGAAATAATAAAACTAGAGCATAGTGCAAACTCTAAAACAGTATTTGCAAAAGGTGCTATAAATGCAGCTCGTTTTATAATAACTAAAAAAAGCGGACTATACAGTATGAGTGATATACTTTAAACACTTAGGAGGAATTATGAACTACGATTTGACTAACCCATATGAAATAGCAAAATTTATTAAAGAAGCTAAAAAAAGCACTCCCATAAAGGTTTATATAAATGGACAACTTAAAAATACTGAATCTAAAGACTTTAAAACTTTTGGGGATAATAATTTTTATGTACTTATTGGCGAATCTGATGTTATTATGCCATTTATAGAACAAAATAAAGATAGTATAGTCCATTATCATATTGAAAATGATAGAAGAAATTCAGCTATCCCTCTACTTGATTTAAAATATCAAGATTGTCGAATCGAACCAAATGCAATAATAAGGGATAGAGTTTCTATTGGAAAAAATGCTGTGATAATGATGGGTGCTGTGATAAATATCGGTTCAAGCATCGGCGAAGGCACAATGATTGATATGAATGCTGTACTTGGTGCTAGAGCAACTATCGGAAAAAACTCTCATATAGGTGCTGGTTGTGTTATAGCGGGTGTTTTAGAGCCACCTAGTGCAACACCTGTAATTATTGGCGATAATGTGCTTATAGGAGCAAATGCAGTTGTCTTAGAAGGTGTAGAAATAGGTTCTAACTCAGTTGTAGCTGCTGGTTCTGTAGTTACAGAAAATGTTCCTAGCGGAGTTGTGGTTGCAGGTTCACCAGCTAAAATAATAAAAAATAAAGATGAAAAAACAGAACAAAAAACTCAAATTTTAGACGATTTAAGAGGGTAAATATTTAAAAATAAATCTCCTTTATGCTATACTGATTATAGTAATTAAAGGAGATTTTTTTATGCAAAAATTAGCTATTAAAACTAAAAAACCAATCATGTTATCTCATATTCTTATATTTATAAATGTCGCTATATTTTTAGTTATGTTTTTTTATGACAGTTCTCTTTCAAGCGACACTCTAATAAAATTTGGAGCAAAGTATAATTTTAATATAGCAAAAAGAGAATATTATAGGCTATTTACAGCTATTTTTTTACACGCAGGTATAGCTCACTTAATATTTAATATGGTAGCTTTAAACGCATTTGGTAAAGATATAGAAATTATATTCGGTAAAGTAAAATTTATAACTATTTATATAATGTCAGGATTAATCGCTTCATTTGGAAGCTTTGCTATGAATTATAGCGTCGGAGTTGGTGCATCGGGAGCTATATTTGGACTTTTAGGTGCTAATTTGTATCTACTCTATCTCAATCCCAAAGCTTATAAAAAAATATATGGAAAAGATATAATAATACTAATCGCTATAAATATCGTATATGGTTTTACTAACCCACAAATAGATAATTCTGCACACTTATTTGGTCTTATAGGAGGATTTTTAGTAGCAAAAGCAATAGGCGTATCATATGAAAAGACATTTGATAAAAAGCGTTTGCCTTATCAAATTCTTATAATTATAATAGCACTAATATTTTTTAAGTTAGCAATACCAAATTATATAAATAGCTGGAACTATGACCTTAACAAAGGAATTGAATGTTTAAACAACAACAATCTTATTGGGGCAAGAGAATATTTAGAACGGGGTAAATCAAAGAAACCTAATATCAAAGATTTTGATAATTTACTCCATTTTATAGATGAATACGAACATAAAATAAATAACGAGTAGCCATAAAGGCTACTCGCTTTTTTATAATAATAATATCAAATTGAAAATGTTATTACTTAACTTTTACAATCCATCCCTCTGGAGCTTCAACTTCACCAAACTGGATACCATAAAGAGTATCATAAAGTTTCTTAGTGATAGGTCCTACTTCAGTTTCACTATGGAATACATGTAATTTATCTTTATATTGAATTCCACCGATTGGAGTAATAACAGCAGCAGTACCACAAGCACCAGCTTCTTTAAACTCATCAATATTGTCGATGAAACAATCTCTCTCTTCTACTTTCATGTTTAAGTAATGCTCTGCTACATGTAATAGAGAATACTTAGTGATTGATGGTAAAATAGATGGTGAATCTGGAGTTACAAATACGTCATCTTTAGTAATACCAAAGAAGTTTGCAGCACCAACTTCTTCTATCTTAGTATGAGTTGCTGGGTCTAAGTAGATACAATCAGCAAATCCAGCTTTAACAGCTAATTCGTGAGGCATCATACTACCTGCATAGTTTCCACCAACCTTAGCAGCACCTGTTCCAAATGGAGCAGCTCTATCATAATCAGCGATTGTGAAGTTAACTGGCTTCATTCCACCTGCAAAATAAGGTCCTACTGGAACACAGAAAATTCCAAATAAATACTTAGGAGCTGGCTTAACACCAATATTGTCACCAATTCCGATTAGGTATGGTCTTAAATAAAGTGTTGCACCTGAACCATATGGTGGTACAAAATGCTCGTTTGCTTTAACTACTTGGATACAAGCGTCTACAAATTTCTCAACTGAAACAGTTGGCATTAAAAGTCTTTCACAAGATTTTGCCATTCTCTTAGCATTTTGGTCAGGTCTAAATAAATTAATATCGCCTTCTTTAGTACGATATGCTTTTAATCCTTCAAAACACTGTTGTCCATAATGTAATGCTGTTGAAGCTTCACTAATTGTAATTTTATTATCTTCAACTAGTTTTCCTTCGTCCCACTTTCCATCTTCCCAGATAGAAATATATCTAAGGTCAGTCTTTGTGTAATCAAAACGAAGCTTGCCCCAATCCATGTCTACTACTTTGCTCATAATACACCTCCAAAATATTTCGATTAATAGTTTATTTATTAATATTAATCCTACACATCTATTCTACATCATTATGCTTAATAAATAAAGTTTTTAAGCCAAATTAAACTTAATTTATTTATTATTTTTAATTAAAATACGCTTTTTATTACGCAACCACCTATAACTTCTCCATCTTTGTAAAAAACTGCCGATTGCCCTACCGATATAGCTCTCTCTGACTTTTTAAAATTAACCTTTATACCATTATCTGTTCGCTCAATATAACAGTCTAAATACAATCCCCACTGACAAACCTTCACCATAAAATATTGATTCACTGGAACTTTATCATACACTATAAAATTATAATCACAAGCTGTAAATCCATTTGAATAAGTGTACTTATCTTCTCCAAGCATAACCTCATTAGTATCGGGATTAATATCTATCACAAACATTCTCTTTCCTAAACTTGGAATAAGCCCCTTCCTTTGACCAATTGTATAACTAAAAATCCCATTATGCTGACCTAAAACTTTACCGTTAATATCAATGAAGTTGCCTTTTCTCATATGAGGACTACATCGTTTTCTAATATAATTATCATATTTACTATCAGATACAAAGCATATATCAAAAGAGTCCTTTTTACTAGAAATATCTAAATCAATCCCCTTTGCAATTTCTCTAATTTTTGATTTATCTCCTATGTTGCTAAGAGGAAATATAAGTTTACTAAGCTGAGATTGACTCAAAGAATACAGTAAAAAAGACTGGTCTTTGCGGGTATTTTTTGAGTGAAAAATTCTATATTTTTTTAGCTCGTTATCATATCTTAAATCTACATAATGCCCCATAGCAAGATGGGTTGCACCAAGTTCTATAACCTTATCTAAAAACACACCATATTTAATATTTTTATTACACATAGCACATGGATTTGGGGTTTTTCCACTTAAATATAAATCGACAAATGGTTCTCTGACATATTTAAAAAATTCTTTGCGTAAATCCAAAATTATATGTTCAATACCTAATATTTCACACACTTTTTTAGAATCTTCTAAAAATTGAGGTTTAACCATTTTACCATCTATCTCTTCATCGTAAAGATACATAGTAACCCCAAATATATCATAACCCCTATCTATTAATATTTTGGCAGCGACCATACTATCTACACCACCACTTATTCCAACCGCTATTTTTTTCATATTCACCTTTATAAATTAAGTTTGTTATTAAAACTTAAACATTTAATGTTCATTAGCATTTCGGAAATTTCCGTAATTACTCCGTTTAAATAATATTTGTAGCCCTTATAACCTTGGCTAAATTAACCGCAAAAAATGCCTTTATAAAATCTCCTATTAAAAATGGTATAGCACCAACTTTTATAGCAGTCATAATATCCATTTTAAGTATAAAGGCTAAATAAGGAACACCTATTAAATATACTACAAGTATTCCACCAATTACAGTAGCAAAAAACATTCTAAATATATTTATATTTGGAGCGTTCCCTTTTATTAAACTTATAATTAAAGCTCCTAGTAAAAATCCTATTATATATCCTCCAGTTGGCGAAACTAAAGTCATAACTCCAGCTTTACCACCAGAAAATACTGGTAATCCAAACGCTCCAAGTCCAATCCATAAAAAAACTGAATAAAACGCCTTTTTAGGTTCTAAAACAAGTCCTATAATCATTATCATAAGTGTTTGTAATGATATTGGTACTGGTGAAAATGGGACTGGTATTGATATATAACTACTCACAGCTATCATAACTGCAAATAATGAACAAACCACCATATCTCTAACTGAAAAATCTCTCATATTATCTCCTCACTACATAAATTTATTTAAATACTAAATTTATAATAAGTTATATAGCGATTATTGTCAACCTAATTTTTATTTTTGGTTAACAATAATTTCTCGTTCCCAATTCAATTATTTTCTAAATACGATTTTATTAATTCCATTAAAGTTTGCTCGCATTCATCTATACTAAAATCTTGTTTTTTTAAATATTCAAAATATTTCGTTGACCTTGCAACAGTTATTATATCTGCACCCATGACCAAGCTTTTAAATATACTATCATCTTTTATATTAAAATTATCAAGTCTATTAAAATAATCTAAATCAATATCTAGTATATAAGATTTATTTGGTATGCTAAACCCTACTGAATTAAACATATCATTTTCAAGGCTTCCAAAATGGTTCCCTTCTAATAAATAATGCTTACCTGTTTTATATTTATGCTCATCCATACAATTAATCATATGATAATCATTAAGTACATCTAATCTCATAGCTAAATTAATATGTTCATCATTATTTAACTCATCAACTTTACTAATCAAATTTTTATAATCATATCTATTAACTTTTTTTAATTCCAAATCCAATAGATAATCAAAATATTCCTCATCATCTTCCTTATTATCATTAATACACTTTAACATAATTTTTTGATAAAATGGTGGATTCGTGTCTGGATGATAATCAATAGAAACCAGTTCATAAGAGTTTTGATTTATATTGCTCGCCCACGTCCATATAAGCATAGCATATTGATGCCTATCCACAATCGCAATATATTTACCTGCTTCTTTTAATATTTTTAAATTTGAAAATTCCCTATTTTTAAAATTCATACCTACACCTTTTGTTAAGTTATATTTACGTAATTTCGTTGACTAATAGTATTTTATAATACAAAATATTTTCCGTTATAGGAGTTATGCTTGCTAGTATCAAAAGCATTCGTAAATCAGATAGATTTACTCATCGTTTTGCTACTCAAATAAATGATAGCAATATTATAAAATTTTATAAAAGTAAACTTTTAAAAATTTTAAATCTTGTATCATTTGCAATCATATCTTATTGCGAAAACTCGTGTTCGCTTAGGAGCTCACACTTCAGACAAGTGGAATCCTTCCCCTTTATGGGAAAAATATAATGGAACGTTCAAATTCGTCTTGAAAAATCAATATTCTTCAAAAGTCAAATATTTTATATCATAAAATACTATTAATTAAAATAAATACTCCAAATATAAATAAAATAATATTATTAATTCTATTAATTAGTAATTCCATATTTAATTTTTACAATAATCAATATACCTCTAACGATTTTTATAAAAATATGATATTCTATATTTATAAACCGAAAGGAGTTAATCATGGATATTAATAAAGTTTTTGATGTTTTAAAACAAAACGATTATAAAGTAACTACACAACGACAAGCGATATTGGAAGTTATGACAGAAAATAGCGATACTCTTATGAGAGTAGAACAAATATACGATTTGACAAAAAATAAAATTTCTAAAACAAATATGTCAACAGTATATAGAAATATTGAAATCCTTGACTCTTTAAATTTATTACACAAATCGCTTAATTCAGATGGTTCAATGCTATACAAAATAATATGCTCCGACCATCATCACCATCATTTAGTATGTACTAAATGTGGAAAAATCAAAGTAATTGAATACTGCCCTATAAAAGAACTAAACCTAATAGCACAAAATAATGACTTTGAACTGCACTCTCACAACATTGAACTATACGGTCTTTGTAAAAATTGCAAAATGCAATAATCAAATCATTTTAAATATAATTTATAATAACATATGCTAGGTATATTCCTATAAGGAATATGCCTTCTTTTTTTGTAATTTTATAACCTTCATTTTTAGCAAATATACGAAATGCAGTTACTATAAGGAGCATAGTTGGTATTTGAAGATGCAAAAACTGTATAGGTACATTTAGTCCACCCTTTGTAACCGCAGCTGAAGCACCAACTACAAAAAGTACATTTAATATATCAGCTCCAACAATATTTCCAATAGCAAGTTCTCCGTGACCTTTTTTTACCGCCGTAACCGCCGTTACAAGCTCTGGTAAACTCGTACCAAAAGCAACTATTGTAGCCGCTATAATACTTTGACTAATACCAACCTTTGTAGCTCCAACACTAATAGCTGGTATTAAAACTTTTGAAGATGCTATAATAATTACAATTCCTAAAACTAACTTTATTAAAGTTATAAAAATAGATTTTTTTTCTACAGTAGAATTATCATTATCTGAGCTATCTTTTGACCACTTTATAGATATATAGATATAAAACACCAATATAAAAATAAAAATAAATCCAACCATTTGACTAATATTTCCAGTATCGCCATCTGAATATATAGGTAAACTCATTAAAGCAAGTAAAATAACTGCACCAAATTGTGCTAAACCTTGTCTATTAATCATTTTTTTATCTATTTTTAATTCGCCAATAAGAGAAGCCACCCCTATTATAAGTCCAGTATCTACAATTATAGAACCAATGGCATTGCCAAGTGCTAAATCAGGATTGCCATTTATCGCCGCAATAACCGACACAGAAGCCTCTGGAAGTGTTGTTCCAAGCGATACAATAGTTGCTCCTACTATTATTTTAGGAATACCTAGTGTAAGTGATATATACACTGCTTCATCAACAAATATATCCGCTCCTTTACTTAATGTATATAACGACAGACACGCTACTATTAATATCACAAATAGTGATGTATTATTTAAAAATTGATAAATTATATGTTCCACAATTATTCCTCACTCCATTTTTATACTAATCTCAAATAATAATATTTTAATTTAAAATTAGTATTATTTATAAATTAAATTCTAACATATGTATAATATATAGTAAATATAACAAGTTTTAAATGTTCATACTAATATGATAAATAAAAGGACTACCAAAAGGCAGTCCTTAAAATTTAAATATTTTATATTATCTGATTTTTACAGTTTCTTAGAGAATGCTGCTAAAAGACCGATAATAACAAGTCCAAGTACCATGATACCGCCAACACCAGCATCAAATCCTGATTTAACTCCTGTAAATGCAACGATAGCAATTGTTACAGGGATTACATACTTAATTAAAGCGTACCAGAACTCAAATAGTGCAAACTTAACAGTTCCATCACTTGTAACTTCTTTCTTAATTTCTTCTTTATCCATTCTCCAACCAGCGAAGATTGCAAGCATTAAACCACCGATAGCTAAGAATATCTTATCAGTTAATAAGTCGAAGATGTCAAATACACCAGTACCAAATAATTTTGGTCCAACTCCACCAAGTGATAATGAAGCAAATATACACATAACTGTCATAACAGTAGCTGAAATAGCAACAGCCTTAGGTCTAGCAACTTTTCTCTCATCAATTAAGTATGCTGAGATAACTTCTAGTAATGAAACTGAAGAAGTAAGTGCAGCAACTGTTAGAGCTAAGAAGAATAATGCTGAGAATACCATTCCTATTCCACCCATCTTAGCGAATAAAGTAGGAACAACTACGAAAACTAGTCCAGGACCAGCAGCAGGCTCCATACCAAATGCAAACATAGCAGGGAACATAGCTAAACCAGCAAGTAACGCAACAGCAGTATCCATTGTTGTTACAAGACCAGCATTTTGTACAAGGTTTTCGCTCTTATTAAGATAAGAACCGTAAGTAATCATAGCACCCATACCAAGTGATAATGAGAAGAACGCCTGTCCTAATGCTGAAAGTACAACAGTACCAGTAACTTTACTAAAGTCAGGTCTAAATAAAAACTCAACACCAGCCATAGCTCCAGGTAATGTTAAACCTTTGATAGTAATAAGAATAAGGATAGCAAATAATAAAGGCATTAATACTTTACCAGCTGCCTCAATACCTGATGCAACACCTTTTGAAACGATAAATACATTAAGTAATAAGTAAATACCCATCCAAATAAGTGGTTGAACAGGATTAGAAATGAATGCTCCAAATACATCTGGAATTCCATCTGGATTCGCTAATAATCCTGTAAATACTTTAAATACATAAGCTAATGCCCATCCACCAACTACAGGATAGAATCCCATAATTAATAATGCAGCTAAAACACCAAGTACCCCCGCAAAAGTCCATCTTCTATCAACAGACTTATAAGCACCAACTGCAGCAAGGTGACTCTTTCTACCTACTGCAAACTCTGCAAGCATAACACTGAAACCAATTAAAATAACAAATACTAGATAAATAAGTACAAAAGCTCCACCACCATTGCTTCCTGCAGTATAAGGGAACTTCCAGATATTACCTAAACCAACAGCCGAGCCAGCTGCCGCCATGATAAAACCTAATTTCGAACCCCAATTTTCTCTGTTTTCCATTGTTTTTCCCCCTTCATAATTTTTTAAAATGTTCCTATAAAAAAACAATTCCAAAACCATTATAACATATCTGAAATATTATTTCAATATTGTGACAAAGCTATAACGCTTGATTTTACTGGTGTTCAAAAGATTTCTTTGTTTATTTAATAACAAACGCAACTTTTTTATGAAATTTCATCGGTCAAAACTTATAATTTTACCCGCCATTTAGCATAATAATAAGAACCATAACAAGCACAAACACAAAAGTAAACACTGTATAGATAAGGGAATTCAATTTACTACCTGTACTTACAAAAATCTGTTTTAAATTTTTAATTTTATTTTGTGATTTTTCAACACTTTCAATATACGCCTCTCTTTCCCAATCAATAAACTTAGTATTAGAAACAAGATTTTTACTAATTGCATAATCCACATCAGTAGACTTTATTGAACTTAACTCAAATTTTGCAGTACCCATTTCCCAACGTATGAATTTATAAAACATAGATTTTATAAATTCATACGAATAAATAATAACTCTATCCACTATTTTAAAAAGCGTAGATAAAAATATAAATACAAGAGAAGCAAGCGGCCTATATACATCATTTTCTAACTCAATCCAGCCCAAAGACGGATTTATAAAAATAAAATCATCTACTTCGTTTTTAATATAATATTTTTTTACATAAACTAAATATATAATCGTACCAAGTACAAATGGAAGTATAACCCCTTGCAAACTATGAACTCCGTAAAAATGTATCTCAGAATGAGGAATTTCCGCTCCTAAATAAGTAACTGTACTTAATAAATATTCATAAATAACATATGGTTTTAAACCTATTAATAATATACACACACCTAAAACTGCCATAGGAAATAACGCCCTTTTCCTTATATGGCTCTTGAATTGACCTTTAAATTCATCATTATTTCTAACAAAAACAGCTATAAACATTTTTAATAAATACGCTACAGTTAAAGCTCCCCCAACTACAAATATCAGCTCAACTAAGCTAAAGAAAATCGCCAAATTATTGATTTTAGCTTCTACTATTGCCTCATGAAGTATAGTTTTACTAATAAATCCATTAGTCCCTGGCATACCAATAATCGCTAAAAAGCCAAGTAAAAATATAATTTTAAGTCCTATTTTATTTCTACCGAATCCCTTTATCTTATTAATTGATAATTCATGTAAAACAACATATATGATACCCGCTCCAATAAAGAGTAATACTTTGTATATAGCATGATTTATTATATGATAAAGCGTTCCTATTATAGCTATACCAGAATGTTCTCCAAGTGCACCGCAAAGTCCAATACCAAGTAAAATATACCCCGCTTGACTCATACTACTATATGCAAGAATTCTTTTAATATTTCTTTGCATAAGCGCTAATATACCACCATGTAATATATTGACACAACCTAAAATTATAATTAAATAAGATATATAAACATCAAAATTCATAACTTTCCAAGTCATTAATATAATTCCAAATAATCCTGTCTTAATAAGAATTCCAGAAAGTATAGCACTAGCTGGAGTCGGTGCCGCAGGGTGTGCTTTTGGTAGCCAACTATGGAAAGGTACAACACTCGCTTTTACTCCAAAACCAACACATACCAGTATAAATATTAAATATCTTATATTACCTATATACTCTATTCCACCTTCAAAATCCGCTATTGTCAAAGTGCCAGTATAATAATATAAAAGTAATAGCCCCATAAGAAGAACAAGTCCTCCTGCTAGAGCCATTGTAATATACGACATACCCGCTGAATGCGAATATTGATCCTCATCATGAATAACAAGTGCAAATGAAGAAAGCGACATAATCTCGAAAAAAGTAAATAAATTAAGCCAATTTTCAGACATAAATATTCCAAGTGTCGCAACATATGTGAGCATAAAAAATGCATAATACCTATTTCTATTTTTATACTTTATAAGATACTGTGTAGAATATAGAGTAGTTAAAAACCATATAAACGCAGTAATCCACACAAAAACATATCGGAACAAATCTAATTTTAAATCAAGACCCACTCCCATTATATCTTTAACATAAATCTCCATAGGCATATTAGTTATATATTTAAAAAAATGAGTTACTATAATAAGATTTAAAGCCGTAACCACACAATTAATAATATCTCGTAATTTTTCTGAATATACGCCTATATAAAACGCTACACTACCCCCAAACAAAGGCAATAACAATATTATTAACAATTTATAATCCATAAAACCACCCGCTTTTACAAGCTTAATCTAAGAACTCCTTAGCATTAACATAAGAACCATAACAAGCACAAATACAAAAGTAAAAACTGTATATAGGAGAGAATTTAGATGACTTCCAGTAGTTACAAAAACTTCTCTTAGTGTTTTAATTTCTGTTTGAGATTTTTCAACACTATCAAAATACGCTTGTTTTTCCCACTCTATAAACTTACCAGACGAAATCTCTCCTCCACTTTTTTCATTTGATAAAAAGTCCATACTCAATTGTGATAATTCTAAGTTTGGTATAACCAACTCAACACGAATCAATTTAAAAACTACTCTCTTTATCATTTCAAAAATAAATATAATTCCTCTATCTACAACTTTAAATAGGGTTGATAAAAATATAAATATCAAAGAAATTAAAGGTCTATACACATCTGTTTCTAATTCAACCCAACTCAACGACGGATTTACAAACACTTGTTTACCATCATCATTTAGCACATAATACTTCGCAACATAGCTATAATAAATTATTAAACCAATTACAAAAGGTATAATAGCTCCCTTTATACTATGAAAACTATAAAAATGTATAGCCGTATGCGGTGCTGATTTCCCCAAAGTAGGAACTGCACGACATAAATAATCAAATACAATCTCAGGTCTTAAACCCACAAAAACTATGCATGCACCAAGTATAGCCATAGGAAATAACGCTCTTTTCCTAATATGATTTATAAACTGACCGTGAAATTCATCATTTTTCTTTAAAAATACAGTTACAAATATTTTAAGCAGATAAGAAACCGTAAGTCCCCCACCAACTGTAAAAATAAACTCTACTAAACTAAAAAATCCTAACAAATGATTTGACTTAGCTTCAATTATAGCCTCGTGTAATATAGTCTTACTAATAAATCCATTAGTCCCTGGCATACCAATAATCGCTAAAAACCCAAGTAAAAATATAAATTTAAGTCCAATTTTATTTTTACCAAAACCTTGTATTTTATTAATAGATATTTCATGTAATACCACATAAATAATACCAACCCCTATAAATAACAACACCTTATACATGGCATGGTTAAATATATGGTATAAAGTCCCCACTATAGCAATGCCACCATGCTTTCCAAGAACACCGCTAAGTCCTATTCCAAGTAAAATATATCCAGCTTGACTAATTCCACTATAAGCAAGTATTCTCTTGATATTTCTTTGCATAAGCGCAAGAATCCCACCATGTAATATATTGACACAACCTAGAATAATAATCATATACGATACATATATATCAAAATTCATCAGTTTCCAAGTAAGCAATATAATACCGAATAATCCAGTTTTTAATAATATACCAGATAAAATTGCAGTTGCAGGTGTTGGTGCAGCAGTATATGCTTTAGGACACCAACTATGCAGTGGAACAACACTAGCCTTTACAGCAAAGCCTGTAAATATAAGCAAGAAAATAACATATCTTATATTACCTATATACTCTATTCCACTATAAAAATTGGATATAGTTAAAGTTCCAGTATAATAATATAGGAGCAACAGCCCCATTAGCATAACAAGTCCACCAGCGAGTGCCATACCTATATAAGATACACCCGCATCATGTGAATACTTATCTTCATCGTGAATAACTAAAGCATAAGATGCAAGTGACATAATCTCAAAAAAAGTAAATAAATTAAGCCAATTATCAGACATAAATATTCCAAGTGTACTTACATATGTAAGCATAAAAAATGCATAATATCTATTTCTCTTTTGATATTTAATAATATACTGCGTAGAATAAAGCGTAGTTAAAAACCATATAAACGCAGTAATCCAAACAAATACATATCGAAATAAATCTAATTTTAAGTCTAAACCTACTCCCATTATATCTTTAATATAAAAATCAATAGGTGCTTTTAGTACAAACTGAAATAAATAAGACACAAATACAAGATTTGCTAAAGTCGTTATGCAATTTATAATATCTCTTAGCTTTTCCAAATAAATTCCAACATAAAAAGCTGTAGCACCACCTATTAAAGGCAGTAATAATATTATTAATAATCCATATTCCATATTCTCACCTACATTAAATTAGCAACAACACTTTGAACATACTCTATAATAGGATTAGGGAATAATCCCAACAAAACAACTAAAACCGTAAGCACCACGATAGGAACACTCATATACTTTGGAATATCGTATTTCGCATTTCTGTCTTCCTCACTACAAGTTCTAAAAAATGCAGAAATAACAATCGGAAGTAAATATCCCGCAGTTAAAAATGCACTTAACATAAGTAACACAGCAAAAATCGGCTTATTAGCACCTAATGCTCCAAGCGCTAAATACCACTTACTAACAAAACCATTTGATGGCGGAATACCTATAAGTGAAAAAGATGCAATAGTAAAACATATCATAATTACAGGCATTTTCCTACCTATGCCTTTTATTTCACTAATATATTCTTTATGAGAGGTTAAATAAATCACACCCGCACAGAAAAACAAAGTAATTTTTATCATAGCATGATTAATAAGATGCAATATACCACCTGTAAGTGCATCTTTATTTAATATAACAATTCCCAAAAGGATATATCCAAGCTGGCTGATAGTCGAATAAGCCAAACGCTTTTTAATATGGTCTTGATGGAATGCCAAAAAAGAACCCAATAATATAGTAGTTACAACCAGATAACTTATATACACGTTTCCTTCAATCCTATATACAACATCAGCACCAAATACGTAATAACAAACTCTTAAAAGAGCAAATATACCAGACTTAACAACAGCAACTGCATGAAGTAAAGCACTTACTGGAGTAGGTGCAACCATAGCCGCTGCAAGCCAAGAATGAAATGGTACAAGTGCTGCCTTAACCCCAAAACCCAAAAATATAAGTATATATATAAATAATAACATCTTATCATTATGCAATAACTTTAAAATAGCTATTCCACCAGGGATAAAACTTAAATCTATAGTAATTGTATAGAGTAAAATCATACCTAACACTATAAATGTAGCACCAGCAAATGAATATATAAGGTACTTTCTACCACTTTTCATAGCAGCATCTGTTTCAGCATGTATAACTAAAGGATATGTAGCTAATGTAAGCAACTCATAAAAAATGTATAGAGTAAATAAATTACCCGAATAAGCTATTCCATTTGTAATACCAAGCGTTATTACAAAGAAAGCAAAAAACCTTTCTTGATGACCTTGATGTTTCATATATCCTATAGCATAAAAAGTTGTAAAAACCCAAAGTATAGAAATTAGCATAGAAAACATTATACCTAATTCATCGACTTGTAAAAATATATCAATAAATTTATTAAGTCGCCAAATATGATATGTCTTAAACTTAATAACCATAATAGTTACTAAGTTTATAATTAAATTAGATATGACAACCATCACAACAAATCTAGTTATATATTCTTTTTTCTTTTCCAATAAAACTGGAATTATAAGCCCTGCCAACATAGGCAGAAGAACTGGTAACAACAAAATTACACCATTCATCGACTATCTCCTCTTATTTTATAATTAAACATATTAATGCATTATCAATCCAGCTTTAAAAAATTCTAATAAAGCATGTGAATAAAGACTTATAAGAATCATCATAAAAGCTAAAAGCCCAAGTGGCATAACCTCTTTTAAAGGCTTGTTTTTCGAACGATACACTTTATTTTTTACATTGCTAATACCAAAATATCCATCAATAGCAATCGGAAAATAATAAATCGCATTAAGCAAACCACTACCCAATATAAATATCAAATATATATAATGGTCAGCTCTAATACTCGCAATAGAAAAATACCATTTACTTATAAATCCTGGTGATATAGGAATACCTACCATAGAAAAAGCACCAAGCGTAAACGCAAATAAAGTTATAGGCATTTCTTTACCAATACCCCTAAACTGATCCATATATTTATATCCTGTCTGCTCTATCATAGAGCCTACACATAAAAATATCATAGCCTTTGTAAGTGCATGAGCAAATATATGGAATAACGCCACTCTAAGGCCAAACTCTGTACCTAAACCTATTCCGAAAAATATATAACCCATCTGTGCCACTGTAGAATAAGCTATAACTCTCTTTAACTCTTTTTGATAAATAGCATAAAAAGAGCCAAGTATCATTCCAGCAATACCTAAATAAATAAGTATCTTAAATATAGCTGTATCTCTAACTATTTCAAGTCCATACACCGTATATATAATATTAATCAAAAATACAACTGGTGCTTTTAAAACAAGTGCAGAAAGTATCGCACTAGATGTACTCATAGCGTTACCATGTGCATCTGGTAGCCATGTGTGAAGCGGGAACATAGCCCCTTTAACACCTAAGCCTACTAATATAAGACTAAGTGAAATCATAATAATTCTATCTTTATCTTGCACTTGCATAAGTGCATCATGAATACAAATCATATTTAAGTGTCCCGTCACAGAATATAAAAATGCTATCCCCATAAGGAGTAAACCTGAACCAAGAACACTCATAACCAAATATTTAAAAGTAGCTTTTAACGTTTCCTTATTAAGTTTAATAATAACAATACCACAAGATGCCAAAGTAGATAATTCTATAAATACATATCCATTAAATAAATCATTAGTATACACTACTCCTAAAAGTGCAGCCAAAAGCACGTTTATAAGAACATAATAAACTTTTATAAACTTAGGCTTAATCTCTTTTGGAACAGTAAATACAGAATACCAAATTATCATAAGCATAACACCTGTAAATAGCATAGACATAAGAACTTCTATATATCCTATGCTAAACATAATTCCAAAAGGAGCTTCATAAGGTCCTACACTTATATAATAATGCCCCGTATCCTTCATAAAATAAAGCATTAATATTGAAATCAAAAACGTAATTCCAACAGATACTAAACTAAGTGTAAATACATGTTTTCTCTTTTTAAGCAAAGGTAAAGTAAATGCTGAAAAAAGCAAAATAAAAATAATCACAACTGGAAAGGTCTTAATCATGTGCATTTGTACCTCCCCTTTTCTCTATAATCTTATCTAGTTCAATAGTTCCATACATTTCATGTATTCTAACCGTTAAAGCTAGTGCAAAAGCAGTTGTACTAACTGCTACAACTATACCTGTAAGCATTAATGCACTAGGTAATGGGTTTACAAAATGAGTAACCTCACTTGGGTCTAAACTAGTATATATCGGTGCTACTCTACCACGAACATAGCCTTTAGTTATAAAAAATAAAAATATAGATGTATCCATGATATTCATACCTATAATTTTTTTAATTAAATTATTATTAAGTAACAATATCATAAATCCGATACCAAATAATATCATGGCAAAGGTATCATAATAATTAACAAATAAAGCATTCATTATAATGTCCCCTCCATAAATAAACTAACAACACTATAAAATACATACGCTACTATAATCCCAACGCATATATTTAATATAACTAATTGTCCACCAAATATTACAGGATATTTTATACTCGTAACAGCTTTTACTGTATGATGTCCAAAAAAACTATGAAAAATATGATAACCCTTCATAAAGGCGTACACTATTATTGCAGAACAAATAACTTTTATTATTCTATTTTCTGTGATTTTCTTTTTTTCTTTTTTATCACGAGTCATTTTATCTAAAATCATACCCGCAGAAATAATCGTACCTCCAGCAAATCCTCCACCTGCTGAAATATGACCATTTAAAATAACATATATACCAAACATATATATAATAATTACTGTAACTTTATTAACTTCTTTTAAAATTAAACTTTTCATGCTAATGTTTCACCACCATAAGAGTTACTAATATACACATAAACGCACAAAACAAAACAGTCGCCTCAATAAGCGTATCAAAACCTCTATAATCTAACACAATAGCTGTAACTACATTAAGCGAATGAGTTTCCTCAATACTATGTTCACTATATCTTTGTACAACTTCATTATTCGCTGGGTCACTAGGATCACTAAATCGAGGTAATTCAGAAACACCTATTAATAAAATAGATATTAACATCACTGTCAGTATCGTTCCCAAAATCATTCTATATTTCATTTTCTATTAATCCTCCTAAGTGCAAGTATAAATAATAAAGTCGTTACACCAGAACCAATAGCAGCCTCTGTTATAGCTATATCAGGAGCGGATAACTGTTGCCAAATAAGTGCCATCACTAAACTATATATCATAAATATAATTATCGCCCCAAGTAAATCCTTTAGCATTGAAACCGTTATTGCACAAACGATTAAAAAACATAACATAAGTATTCCAAGCATTTTATTTAACCCCCTTATCACTATTTCTATAAATAGCACGACCTATAAGATGAGTCGCAGTAGGATTAGTAAACCATATTAAAACTATAACTAATAATAATTTAATATCATTTGCTTGAAATCCATCTATAAAGATTAGGGCTAATATCGAAAACGCCGCACCTAAAGTGTCACATTTCGCTGCACTGTGAGCCCTAGAAAAAGCATCTGGCATTCTTATAATACCTATAGTTCCTACTCCAAAGAAGAACATTCCAAGAAAAATCGATATATAATATAAAGTAGTATACATGTTACCTCTCTCTCTTTTCATCTACATAATTGGATATTATAACTGTTGCTAAATAACCAATTAAAGCATAAACCAAAACTACATCATCATAATATCTCTTGCCCATAAGAACAGAAATAATAGCCAAAAGAACGGTAACTTTTGTACTTATAACATTTACCGCTATTAATCTATCTGCATTTCTTGGACCAATGAAAGCTCTAAACATACAAATTACAATTGTAAACATCAAAAAATACACTGGAATATATTTTACTTGGAACATAATACAGCCTCCATTTCCAATAAAATTTTCTCCAACTTAGAATTTTCTATTCCCTTAACATTATCTTTTGTTAAATGGTGAATCATAAGTATATCTCCATCATACTGTACACTGATAGTTCCAGGTGTAAGCGTTATAGAATTTGCAAAAATCATCTTTAAAAAATCAGTTTTAAATTTAGTCTTATAGAAAAAATAACCCTGACTAATCTCCAGTTTTGGGCTAAGTATAACAATAGCAACTTGAATATTTGCCTTTAAAACTTCATAAATCAAAACAAATACAAACCTAATAAAACACCACATCAAATAAGGTGAAAATACAATGCCAAAATATGATTCATTGATTTTTTTATAATATAACCACTGTAATATGAAAATAACTAATATTCCAAGTAGACATACCTCTAAATCTACTTTCCCCATAAACAAAACCCACATGATTAAAAGGAATATATTTGCCCATATCACCCTTTTCATAAGCAACTCTCCTTATACTATTAAAATATATGCACATTTAAATAAATTTAAACTATTTAATTTTTTAATTGATAAATTAGAATTTGGAATACTTTTTGACTCTGATTAGAGCCATATAGAAATGATGACATACAAATCACTTGCATATCTTTAAGTTAATATATCATATTTTTGAGTTTTTTTCCACAAAAAAATCTAGGTGCAACTTGAACACCTAGATTTTTTTTGGTTTAACTAAGTTTATAATTCTCTACAGTCCTATTTCTTATATCCTCAATCATCTCTGCTTTTAAGTCATATAATTCATCACTTAAATTTACATAATACTTATCTGGAGATGAAAAGTTTAAAAGTCCGTCCCAAAGAGTATCTAATTCGGTATTAAGATAATTTCTAATCTGGTCTAAACTTGGGAATGTATATACAATCTTACCATTCTTAACTATTTCTCTTTGAAGTTTTACCGCTTTAAAGTTTTTAGCGGTTTTATTTTTTCTTTTATCTAATTCATCAGTAAGTCTATAAGGAGCTTCTATTACTTCATCTTTTAAGGTTAATACATCTGCAAATGCCTTCCCAGTTCTATTATCATAAAGTCGCCAAACCTCTTTAAAAGCTGGGTTAATCGTCTTTCCGGGACTATCAGAAATCTTTATTCTCGGCACGAGTTTACCATGTTCCTCAACGCCTACCAATTTATAAACTCCACCAAATACAGCATCGGATTTAGCGGTTATCATTCTTTCGCCAACACCATAAAAATCAATCGGTGCATGTCTTAATTCAAGTTCTGTTATTTTCCATTCATCTAGTGCATTAGAAACTGTTATAGTAGCATTTTGTAAACCTTCTTCATCCATCATATTCCTACATTGTTTTGACAAATAAAGTAATGAACCACTATCTAGCCTAATTCCCATAGGAATAGACTTATCCATAGTTTTCATAACCTCTATAGCTGCAGGCATACCAGATTTAAGAGTTGAAAAAGTATCAACTAAAAATACTGACTTATCCTTATGAGTCTTTATATACATCTCGAATGCTTTTTTATCATCACCAACAAAGGTAACAAATGAATGTGCCATAGTGCCTACTAAAGGTATACCATATTTCATTCCCGCCTCTGTAAGAGAAGTTCCCATAACACCTGATATATAAGCAGCTCTTGCTCCTTTTAATCCACCGTATTTTCCTTGTGAACGTCTAGGTCCAAAATCTACAACTGGCTTACCATTTGCCGCTCTAACTATACGATTAGCTTTTGTAGCTATTAAAGTCTGATGTGAAATTTCAAGTATGCCACAAGTTTCTATCATAAAATGCTCAAACATAGTAGCTCTAATAGTAACTAAAGGCTCATTAGGAAATACTGGTGTTCCTTCTGGTATTGCCCATATATCTCCCCTAAATTTATAGTCTTTTAAATAATTTAAAAATTCCTCACTCATTCCTTGAGTTCTTAAATACTCAATATCTTCATCACTAAATCTTTGATTTATTATAAAATTAATTTGTTGTTCAAGACCAGCTGTTATTGCAAAACCACCCTCGTCTGGCACTTTTCTAAAAAAATAATCAAAATAAGCTATATCTTCATGTTTATTGTTATCGAACAAAACTTGTGCCATAGTAAATTCATAAAAATCTATGTACAAATCCATATCATTTTTAAAAATCGACATTCTATCCTCCCAATTTATATCCTATATATGTACTATATAAAATGACTGCTAAACCTTATTATATCATATTTTTTTATTTATCATCAGTTGCAAATAAATTTCTCGATTTATATTATTATTTTTCCATATTTCTATTTCCTTTTTTTTAAAAAAGGATTATAATGTATTTGATGAATGATATTTTTTTAACGTTTATTTTATAACAATTTTTTAGGAGGGTTTTTATGCTAGAAATTTTAAAACAGATTGATGATATAGTATGGGGTACTCCTTTGCTAGTGTTATTAATCGGAACTGGAATTTACCTTACAATTGGACTTGGTTTAATCCAAGTTAGAAAGTTGCATTTATCGTTTAAGTACATGTTTGGTAAAAGTGAAGCGGGAGAACAAGGTGACGTAAGTAGTTTTGCTGCACTTTGTACTGCACTTGCTTCAACTATTGGTACAGGTAATATTGTCGGAGTTGCAACAGCAATAGCATCTGGAGGTCCTGGAGCATTGTTTTGGATGTGGGTAGCTGCATTCTTTGGTATGGCAACTAAGTATTCAGAAGGTCTACTAGCTGTAAAATATCGTAATATAGACGAAAATGGTCAAATGTCAGGTGGTCCTATGGCATATATCGAAAACGGTATCAAATGGAAAGGAGTAGCAAAAGTCCTATCTGTTTTATTCTGTGTATTTGCATTAGGTTCTGCATTCTTTGGAATAGGTACATTCTCACAAATAAATAGTATCACAGAAAATGTGCATTCACTATTTAATGTTCCAGTATGGATTACTACTGCGATTCTTATTATTTGTGTAGGCGGTGTAACAATAGGTGGTATAAAATCTATATCAAAAGTTGCAGAAGTTATAGTTCCATTTATGGCAGCTTTTTATATTATAGGCGCATTGATGATTATAGGAACTAATTTATCAGCTGCTGGTGATGCACTAGCATTAGTATTTAAATTAGCTTTCTCTGCTTCATCAGTAAAAGGTGCTGTAATAGGTGTAACTGTTAAAATGGCTATCCAAAAAGGTTTTGCAAGGGGAGTATTCTCAAATGAATCTGGTCTTGGTTCAGCTCCAATAGCAGCTGCTGCAGCAAAAACTAATTCTTGTGTAAAACAAGGACTTGTATCTATGTCTGGTACTTTTATAGACACAATAATCGTTTGTACTATGACAGGAATCATCCTTATTTTAAGTGGCCAATATCTAAATCCAAACCTTAAAGCTAACGTTATGACATTAGCTGCTTGGGATACTAATTTCCCAATCGCAGGCATAGGTAAATATATAGTAACAATTGGTCTTATTTTCTTCGCATTCACAACTATTATCGGTTGGAACTATTACGGAGAGCGTTGTATTGAACATCTATTTGGAGTAAAAGCTATTAAACCTTATAAAGTTGTTTTCTTATTAATTATGGCTTTAAACTTCTTCGATTTAAGTTTAGATTTAATTTGGACTTTAGCGGATATAGTAAATGGTCTTATGGCTATTCCAAACTTAATAGCTCTACTAATATTAAGTCCTGTGATATTTGGAGAGTCCAAAGCTTATTTTAAAGAGCTTAATAGTAAATAATTAATTTAATAAACGATTTATTTATAATAATTAAATAAAATAGACAAAAGACGTGTTACAATTTTAGTAACACGTTTTTTATTTATTAAATTTATATATTTGGAGGTAATTTTGAATAGAATAAACAATTTTTTAAAAAAGAAAAATGTCATTATAAGCACAAATAGATATTTAATAACTGCATTAAGCTATATGACATACGGTTTATTTGGAACGCTAATCATAGGAAGTATTCTAAATCAAATAGGAGTAAAATTTCATATCCAATTCCTTACAGATGTCATATGGCCTGCTGCTAAAATGATGACTGGAAGTGCTATAGCTGTTGGTATTGCGTATGGACTTGAAGCTCCACCAATAGTTATTTTTTCATCTTCTATAACGGGATTTGTAGGAGCAAGTCTAGGAGGTCCAGTAGGTGCTTTTATAGCTGGAATATTCGGTGCTGAATTTGGAAAATTAGTATCTAAAGAAACCAAAATTGACATACTTGTAACACCAAGTGTCACTATCATAGTAGGAAGCCTAATTGGAAAAAGTGTTGGTTCTTATATAGGTTCATTTATGAGTTCGCTTGGTGATTTAATAATAACAGCTACAAAGTTACACACTTTGCCTATGAGTATAATTGTATCCGTTTTAATGGGAATTGCTTTAACATTACCAATAAGTAGTGCTGCAATTAGTATAATGCTAGGTCTTAGTGGACTTGCTGGCGGTGCTGCAACCGCTGGTTGCTCAGCTCAAATGATAGGCTTTGCAGTAATGAGTTATAAAGAAAATGGTATGAGCGGATTTTTATCTCAAGGAATTGGAACTTCCATGCTTCAAATGCCTAATATAATTAAAAATCATAAAATTTGGATACCTCCAATTATAGCATCTATGATAACCGCCCCAATAGCTACCATGATTTTTCACTTAGAAAATACTCCGATAGGTTCAGGTATGGGCACAAGTGGCTTTGTAGGTCAATTTGGAACACTTGAAGCAATGCACAATCAACCTACTGTATATATATATATAGCAATTTTAATAGTCCATTTTATACTTCCAGCTTTAATATCACTTACTATTAGTCTATTTCTTAGAAAAATAGGCTGGATAAAAGATGGAGATTTAAAACTTGATTTATAATATGAAAATACAGAAACATATAAAAATTATAGAGCAAAAACTATTTACTTTAATCTATGTATATGTTAAAATTGATACGACCGTCTGGCTCATAAATTATCGCGGCAAAAAATTTATGAATTGGAGATGAATAAGATGGCAAGAATGAGAGGACCAAGATTTAAAAAGTGTAGACGTTTAGGTCTAAATGTTTGTGGTCACCCAAAAGCAATGAAAAGAGAAGGTAACGGACAAGCTAGAGATAGAAAAAAATTATCTTCTTACGGAACACAGTTACTAGAGAAACAAAGACTTCGTGGTTACTATGAGGTAATGGAAAAGCAATTTAAAACTTACTTCAAGAGAGCATTAAAAGATACTGATACTACTACTGGTAACGCTTTAATCCGTCTGCTTGAAACAAGACTTGATAACCTAGTTTATAGACTACAATTTGCTAGCTCTATAAGACAAGCTCGTCAAATGGTTGTTCACGGACATATACTTGTGAATGGTAAAAAAGTTGATATTCCTTCATACTCTGTATCTGTTGGTGATGTTATCTCTTTAAGAGAAAAATCTCAAAAGAACGAAATGTTTAAGGACAACTTTGTAAATGGTACTGCGTCTTTACCATACCTTTCAAAGGACGTAGATAAGTTTTCTGGCGTATTAGAAAGAAATCCAGAAAGAGAAGAAGTGCCTATAGAGATTAACGACCACTTAGTTGTTGAGTACTACTCTAAGTTTGTATAGGCAAAACGAGAATTTAAAATCAAAAACAGCGTGCTTTTTAGCATGCTGTTTTTTTTAGATTAAGGTTATTGTAAAATAATATGAAATCACTAGTTAATACAACTCAACATTTACACATTATTTTATGAGTATTATAGCTACAATTTTAATAATCCCAGATACGGTTGCGATAAATTCTATTTATATCGCTTAAAATTCATTAAAATTTTAAAATCCAAAACTTGTATTCGCCTAACGGCTCATACTTCAAACAAGTTGGATTTTTTAACAAACTTTAATGAATTTCTCGCATCATAAATTACGAATTATCTCAAATGTATCTGTTCTTATCAAAACATATCTGTAACACTCATAATATTTAATAATCATATTTATTATGAAAATAGGTTATCATTTATTAATAGTATTTATAATATAAAATATTATATCTCATTTTATTTAAAAATCTGTTTTATCTTTTCTCGTTGCTCATCACTAAGTATATCATCTAATCTAATTTTGGTGTCCATATCACTTTGCAAATACTCACCATCAAGTTTATCTTGATAGATTTGAATTATTTCTTTTAGGTCATTCGATGACAGGAGTTCTGCCCCTATAGATCTAGTAAATGTCTGTATTAAACCATCAGAAGTCGCAACTATAACTTTATAATCTTTTACTTTATCCCTTGCGTATTTTTCTATATACTGGTCTGCGGTTTCATCTGCCTTTGTATATACAACTTCAATAGTTGGATATTCTTCTTTCATACCCAGCCCATCACGGACTAAATGTGCATCAAACACAAGCACAATTTTACATTTTCTAAGCGCTTGATAATTAGCTAATATAGATATTAACCTATTTCTAGCCGACTGCATACTATCCTTTGCAATATGATTTAATCTATCCCATGAATAAATAATATTATATCCATCAACTATTACAAGTTCCCCATTCTTTTTATGCTTAGGTTTGTTATATGATTTATATTCAAGATTATCATAATAACTTTCAATAGCCGTTTTTTTATTTTTTATTTTATTTTTTTTACCACTATTTGAGTAATATGTGCTATTGATAATTTTATCTATTTCTTCTAAACTTAAAGTTTCAGTTTGGTTAAGATTAGATTTTTTTGCATTTTGGAGTTGCTCATCTTCATTTATATTTATATCTTTAAAGTTCTTTATTCCTAAATAGGATTTAACTTCATTGTAAGCTACTGTAAAAGCTACCCCATTTGCACAAAATATAGAGTCCATAGGATTTTCTATATCATTAAAAGGCTTATAATCTATCTTCTGTATAATCTCAACAGCATTATTACATATATCATAGCCATCTAAACTTAAAAAAATCTTACCTTTGCCCTTAGTATACGAAGTCAATTTACTTTGATAATTCATCATATGTGATACAGGAGCTTTTCCAACTACAACAACATTTCCATCTATATTTGAATCTATAACGCACTTTCCACCCATATTAGATATATCCGTCATAAGCTTGCCAACCATACTTTCTAAAAGTTCTATCTTAAATTTATAATATGGTTCAAGTAATACGCTTTCATTTTCCATAAGCCCTTGACGTAAAGCTCTAATACTCGCCTGTATAAAATCACCACTCGAAGTATGTTTTTTATGTGCCTTACCCCCAAGCAAGGTAATTTTAACATCAGTAAGTTTAGAACCCGTTAATACTCCAACAAAACTTTTAGTATTAAGAAAATTTAAAATCGAATGTTGGTAATTTTTATCTAACATATCATCGCTACATTCATTATATATCTGTATTCCAGCTCCTCTATGATTTGGCTCAATACGCAAATAAACTTCTGCAAAATGCTTTAAAGGTTCAAAATGTGCCACACCCTCGCTGGCAGAGTTTACAGTTTCCTTATAAATTATCTCGGCTATACCAAATTCTATATCTATACTAAATCTTTCATAAATTATATGCTTAATAATTTCTAACTGAACATCTCCAAGTATATTGATATAAATACTTTCATCTATTTCGTTCCAATAAATTTTAAGAGTAGGTTCTTCTTCTTCAAGAATTTTTACCTCATTAAAAAACAACTTAGCATCTACTTCGTCTGGGAGTAAAATTTTATATGTAAGAGCTGAATTAATATCTATATCTATTCCCTTTTCAAATCCTAAACCATCTCCTATAAAAACAGACTTAATTCCAACTAAAGCACAAATATCTCCAGCAACAACTTTTTGAACACTACTGTATTTACTACCCGAATAGACTCTTATATCGTGAATTTTCTGTTTGGACTTAGAAATTTCTAAAGTGTCCTTAACATTTAATTCTCCGCCCGTTAATTTAATATGTGTAAGTCTAGTGTTTTCATCATTCGTTATTTTAAAAACTTTAGCTCCAAACTTATCAGGATAATTAGCTTGAAGCATATAATTACACATACCATTTAAAAATTCTGTCACTCCTTCTCTATAAAGTGCAGAACCAAAATATAAAGGAAATAACTTTCTCTCTCTAATTAAATTTTTAATATCCCCCTCTAAAATATTATCATTATCCAAATAATATTTCATAACATTATCATCACACAGGGCAACTTTTTCATAAAACTCTATATCAAAGCTATCAAATTCTATACAATTATCATTAAACTGTTTTTTTATTTGATTTAATACACATTGTTTATTCTCAACTCTATCCATTTTATTTACAAAAATAAATGTAGGAATATTATATAAACCTAATAATTCCCACATAGTTATAGTATGTGGTTCAATACCATCGGTAGCACTTACTACTAGTATCGCATAATCAAGTATCTGTAGAGCTCTTTCAGTTTCTGGTGAAAAGTCAACATGTCCAGGTGTATCTATAAGATTAATCTGAAAATCTTTATAACAAAAACACGCACTTTTAGAAAAAATAGTTATACCTCGAGATTTTTCTAAACTATATGTATCTAAATATGTATTTTTATGGTCTACTCTGCCAAAATTTTTAATAACTCCACTACTATATAAAATACTTTCAGACAAAGTAGTTTTTCCTGCATCAACATGTGCAAGTATACCTATAACAACTCTTTTCATTTTTAGTCTAATCCTCTTTTATTTATTAAAAAAGAAACACTGTATAAACAATATTTCTCTATTCTACATATCTAGTATTAATATAATCATCTATTTTTGAATTTTTTATCCCTTCACAAAAAACACCTTTATCTCTAAGTCTATTAAGTAATCTAGTATCTTTTGAATGAAAAATAACTCTAAAATAATTTAAAGCTACAATTTCGTATAGGGACTCATTAAGATTCTCAGATTCTAATTTTACAAAATAAGCCTCTATATCTTTATATCCCAAAATATCCATAATAGCCATTGTAACTCTATCTTTTTTCGTATAATTAGAATACGCTTCAAAATGACATTTCTTAGCATAAAATGGGTCTCTAAAATAAGCATCATTACCTTCCATAATTAACTTTTTTGCAAGTATATTGTAGTAATGATAAGCTATTAGCCCCTCATCTAAATTCTGTATATCCGTACTTGGCTCTGATATACCATCAACAAATTTTTTATAATTTTGTTCAATATAATCTGACTTTGATAACTCTTTTGACTCTAAACAATCTATCAATCTATTACGTTCTGTAATAAATTCATTAAACTTCATACAATACCTCAATCTAATACTTTTTTTAATCTAAATTTCAAATAATCTGATGAAACTAAATCATATTCTACACCATTCATAACACCTTTTAAACCACACGCAAAAGATTCCTCTGTATGCAAATGACCGTATATGACTTTTTCAACTCCGTATTCTTCATATATCTCAGTAAATCCAGATGGCTCAAACTTTTCATTTGTAGGCGGGTAATGAGTCATAACCAAAATCGGTTTATTTATATGTCTAGCACTATCTAAAGAAAGCCTAATTCTTATAAGTTCACGCTTATAAATTTTTTCATCTTTATCATCAAAATAATCTTGTCTTGGACAATTCCAACCCCTAGTTCCACAAATCACATGCGTATCGTACTCATAAAAATTGTTTTGAATAAATGTCATATCGGGAAAAGCTTGTTTCATTTTTTTTAAAGATGTCCACCAATAATCATGATTTCCTCTTAAAAGCACTTTTTTACCTGATAATTCATTTATCCAAGATAGATCAATTTTGGCATCATCAAAACTAGTAGCCCAACAAATATCTCCAGGAATAAGCACCACATCATCATCATTAACAAGCTCTATCCAATTTTGTTTAATTTTCTCCTCATGCTTATCCCAAGCTTCACCAAAAACATCCATTGGCTTATCTACGGATAGGCTTAAATGCAAATCAGCAATAGCATATACCGACACATAATCACCATCTTTATTCTTCGTTTTTAAAAAACAACTTGTAACTAGGTAATATCTCCTTTATCTCTCGTGAAAGATTATTTATTTCATCTATTCGAGAAGTAGGTAATAACTTAGTAAATCTCTCTTGAAACTTTTCAGCCTCATCTAACAATCCAATACTTCTAAGACTTCTAATATTTTTTGTTATATCTGAAACTATATTTGACTTTTGCTCAAACAAAAGCTGTGCATCTATTATCTCTTGACGAATAGTATACATTTCTTGGTCTAAAGCAGCTGCAGCTTTTGCTGCGTTTTGTAATTTTATCTTTAAATGCTCAGGTATTTGTTTTCTATATTTATAATTAAGAGAGTGCTCTATAGTAGCCCAAAAATTCATTGCAAGGGTTCTTATTTGTAACTCAGCAAGTATCTCTTTTCGTCCATCAATAGTTTGTAGTGGATATTTTATTATAACATGTAAACTCTTATAACCACTTTCTTTAGGGTTAACAACATAATCTTTAATCAAAACTACTTCCATATCAGAGCGTTTTTTAACTAATTCTGCAACAGCATAAATATCATCAATAAACTGACACATAATTCTAATGCCCGCTATATCTTCCATTTCAGTGGCTATATTTTCCTCAGCTATACCAGCTCTTTCAGCTTTTTCAAGTATACTAGATATTTTTTTTACTCTACCAGTTACAAATTCAATAGGTGAATATCCATTATTGTCTTGATATTGACGTCTTATCGTCTTAAATTTTACTTTTAATTCATCAATCGCTTGTTCATATGGTCCTAAAAAACTATTCCATTCACGAATTTTACTCATAAATTCCCCACCTTTTACTTCTATATTATACTACTATCTTTATATTCTTCATAGAGTGAAGCTTGATATATATCGTTTTTCTCTAATGTATCATCAATCATATCTTTAATTTTCCACCAGCTCATTCCCCAATTACAAAATAACGTTAACTCCTCTGGAGCTCTTGCTGTAAATCTTTGAAAAACTATATTAGGCGATGACATAGCTATAAACTTAACCACTCTATCTACATATTCGTCTACACTTATAATATTTATTTCTCCATTTTCATATTCCTTCGCCATAGCGGTGTTTTTAAGAATGTATAAAGAATGTATCTTTACATAATCAACACCTAGTTTTGACATAACCAATGCCGCATTTAAAAAATCTTCTCTGGAATCATAAGGCAAATTTCCTATTAAATGAACACACAATTTAAATCCACGACGTTTTACTCTCTTAGCTGCATCATAAAAACATTCTACATCATGACCTCTATTTATCTTTTTTAAAGTGTAATTACTAATTGATTGAAGTCCAAGTTCCACACAAATTTTAACCGCCTTGTTCTCGGATATATTTTCTAAAACATCTAAATATTCTTCGCCAATACAATCAGGTCTAGTTGATACACATATTTCAACAACTCCATCTATACATGCAGACATCATTCTGTCATAGAATAAATCTATTGGCATATAAGTATTTGTAAAATTTTGAAAATACGCTATAAATTTTTTAGCCTTATATTTTTTTGATATATAAGCAATATTTTTATTTAATTGTTCGACAACGGAAAGTTTATTATCTAAACTCTCAAAACCAGTAGCTATATCTCCGCAAAATGTACAACCTTTTTTTCCAATACTTCCGTCTCTATTGGGACATGTAAGTGGCAAATTAATAGGAATTTTATATACTTTTTCTCCATATTCTTTTTTTAAACTATTAGCATAAGTGTTATAACGCATATTCCCCTCTTTATTCCATAAAAAAGCTCTATATAAATGCAATCCACAACATTTAAAATAGAGCCTGATAACAATATAATTTTAATTTACCCCATTAATCAACTATAGGAACTATATCAAACACAATCTCCTTAGATGTTTTTTGCTGTAAACGATTAATCATATTTTGTTGCTCAGTTGCTTCAAGGGATTCTCCCATTACTACAATATCTATTTTTTTATTTTCTGCAAAATCATTAAGTGTCTTTTCTATATTTTTAGCCTTGATAACATTAAGTGATGCACCGCAATTTTTTGATACATCAAACAAATACTCTAAAGCATCTGATTCACTTAAAGTCCCAAAAAACTTCCAATCTTCTTTAACAACATGTATAACAAATAATTCACTATTTTTTGTTTTTTTAAGTTCATTCCCTCTTTGAATTAATCTTTCACAAGATTTTTGTTGAGTGACACATACCATTATTCTCTTTTTTGTTCTCATTCTTTTCTCCTATAAAAAATTACAACAGATGAATTTACTCCAAAAGCAAACTCAACAAATATATTATATCAAATAATTTAATTTTAATCTCATCTATGAACCGTTTTTAAAACAAAACTCTTATTTAATTATACCCATTATATAGTTTATTACTCATTTTATTTATTCGTTATTTTGGAAACGTGCTTAACAATTACTGAATTGAATCCGTCCAAATACTCTTTTACATCATCATTTACTATATTGTCATTTTGTTCTAATTTATCTAAATAATCTTTTAAAATATCAGTAGTGAAAAAATAAGGGTGATTTTTTACAAATGCTTTATAATGAGATAATAACTCATCTGAAATTTTATCAGTTTCAGTGTCAACTCCATCCATAGAAACTAAGCTAATCACATAAAATTTAAGATACATCTCATAAGCATCGTACATAGTATCAAATGTACTTCCCTCTGGATATGCAGTCAAATGATTTTCAACTGTAATCAATCTCTTTTCTAATTCATCCATAGCTTTTTTAGAGTTTTCAGCAAATGAAATCTCACTATTTGTATCATTTACCAAAATACCTAAATAACTCACCATTTCATCTGATAAATACTCATTATATTTACTTAATTTATCATAATCAATTATAGGATAAATTACTCCATCCTCTGGAAAAAACTTATAACCTTCATCCAAAGCTTCTTGTACAATAAGTTTAGCAGAATCTAAAGAAATATTATCTATTTTTAAATCATCTGAATTATAATATGCTTCTGATAAACCAAGCTGAACTTTCTCAGCCATAACCTTATCAATATAATAACTTTGATTTTTCTTTAAAGTTTCTTCTAAATCTAAAATAGATTTATCAGCTAAACCAACATCAAAATATTTAATATTCTTATCTAAAAATTCAACAGCTTCTTTAGTAGAATACGACTGCGATAATTTAATATAATAATCTTCATATAATTTATTTTGTTCTTGTTCTGTTTTAGATTCTTTAACGTCCTCTTCATCAAGCTCTTGTTCCTGCTGTTCATCCAATTGAGATTCATCAATATCTACTATGTGATTTTCCTCGTTTGGAGCACTCACTTCTTCATCACCTTTTTTACTCATACAACCAGTAAACATCAGTGTAAATACTACCACCATTATTAATAATAACATTGTTTTATTTTTCATTTTAATCCTCCTTAAAAAACTCGTTGAGTCTTTATAATATTATTATATATATAAGTTATGAATTTTTAGTGAACAGATTACTTTTTTTGTGTCTTGATGTTATAATATTCTAATGGAGGAATTAATTTTGAAAAAAGATATACGAAGTTTTACACTTTCTGAATTGGAAGAATACATTTTATCCATAGGCGAAAAAAAATTTCGAGCAAAGCAATTATATGGTTGGATTACAAAAGGAATAAGCTCATTTGACGATGCTAAAAATATTCCAAATTCTTTAAAGGAAAAACTAAAACAAGATTTTTTGCTAAATAATGTACAAATAATAAAGCGTTTAGATTCCAATAAAGATAAAACATCAAAGTTTCTATACAAATTATATGATAACAACATAGTTGAAGGCGTTTTAATGTCGTATAAACACGGTTATAGCATATGCGTTTCTACACAGGTTGGTTGTCGTATGGGCTGTACTTTCTGTGCCTCTACAATAGGCGGTGTAGTAAGAAACCTAAGTGCTGGCGAAATAATAGGTCAAATGTACGCAGTTGAAAAAGAAATGAACATAAAATTAAATAATGTAGTTCTTATGGGAAGTGGAGAGCCACTTGATAATTACTATGAGGTTCTTAAATTTTTAAGACTTGTAAATGACCCTAATGGATATAATCTAGGTATGAGACATATCACTGTATCAACATGTGGTATAGCGGATAAAATAGAAAATTTAGCCGATGAAAATATGCAAATAACTCTCGCTATATCTCTACATAGCGCTAATAATAACGAGCGAAATGAGTTAATGCCTATAAATAATAAATTTAATCTACCCCGCCTTATGCAAGCGTGTAAATACTATACAGATAAAACCAATAGGCGAATTACTTTTGAATATGGTCTTATACAAGGTGTAAACGATACTCATGAGCGAGCAAAAGAATTAGCAAATCTTATAAAAGATATGCTATGTCATGTCAATTTAATTCCAATAAATCTTGTAAAAGAAAGAAATTATAAACCATCTAAAGAATCATCAATTTATGAATTTAAAAAGATTTTAGAGAGCTTTGGTATAACGACTACTATAAGGCGTGAGTTAGGAAGCGACATAAACGCCGCATGTGGTCAATTAAGAAATGAATATAACAATAATTTGTGATAATCTTCAAAAAATTCGTATAATGTGGTAATATATAAATAAGAAAAAAATTAGGTTTATAATTTTATCAATCAACCTAAGGAGGAGATAAATATGGTTAGCATGATAGTAGGTCAAAAAGGTAGTGGAAAAACTAAAAGAATGATTAATTTAGCAAATGACGACGTAGAGCGTTTAGACGGAAATATAGTTTACATTGATGATGACAATGGTCCAATGTATGATTTAAACCATGACATTAGATTCATGAGTATGCAAGAGTATCCTATAGCTACTAAAGAAGAATTTTTTGGTTTTGTGTGTGGAATTATTTCTAATAATTATGATATTCAAAAAATCTATATTGATGGTTTCTTAAAAGTTGTAGATATTGATTTTGAAAATATGAAAAACTACTTTGCAAAATATGAATCACTAGCAGAAAAAAATAATGTGAAATTTGTATTCTCATTAAATAAAAACAAAGAATCATTACCAGCTAGTATTCATAAATACATTATTTAATAAAATATCTTATATCTAAAGAATCACTAAATAGTGGTTCTTTTATATTGCATTAATATCTTATGACGTTTATCATATATTTTATTAATTTGTGATAAAATATAGTTATTAAATACAATGGAGGTAACTATGAACATACTGTTTACTTATGACTATGGAGAGGAAAACTTTGAGAAAATCCGCAAACTCGGATACAATGTCGATTTTATAAAAGAAAATGAATTAACTGATTGTGAAGAAGTACAAAATGCCGATATATTAGTATGCTACAATCCATTTGATAGAATAGATATAGCCACAATGAAAAATTTAAAACTAATAATGCTTTCTAGTATGGGAACAGACCAACTTCCTATTGAAAAAATTAAAAAGCTTGATATATCTGTTACTAATAATAAAGGCGGTTATGCAAAACCACTTGCTGAATTTGTTGTTTTAGATATATTAAATTGCTATAAACTTTCTAAATCTTTTTATAAAAGGCAAATTCAAAAAGAATGGAAAATTAATACTGATGTATTAGAATTAATCGGAAAAAAAGTTTTATTCTTAGGAACTGGAAGTATAGCTAGTGAAGCTGCAAAAAGATTACAAGGTTTTGAAATGAATATAGTTGGTATGAATACAAATGGTCGTGATATAAAATACTTCAACAGATGTATCCCATTTAGCGATATGAAAAATGAGCTAAAGACAGCTGACGTAGTAGTATCCACACTTCCTTATACTCCAGAAATGTATCATTTTATGAATTACGACTTTTTTGATACTATGAAAGACGATTCAATATTTATAAATATATCAAGAGGAAAACTGGTAGATGAATCCGCATTAATAAAACACTTACAAAGAGATAAATTTTTAGGTGTTGCTCTTGATGTAGTCGAATCAGAACCTTTAACTAGCGAAAGTCCACTTTGGGATTTTGAAAAAGTTTATATTACTTCGCATAGTTCATGGGTTTCAGAAATGAGAAATATCCGTAGATTTAAATATATATACGACAACTTAAAGCAATATATAGCTAATGGCGAATTACTAACAAAACTAAATATAAAATAAAAATTAGTACACAATAGCACTTATAAATTTTCATAAAAAATAATAATATTAAACCATACAAAATATTATCCGTTATCATAATATGATTTTTCATAGACTCATTTTCACTAGGATTCCAAACTTGTATTAGCTTGATAGCTCATAC
>PDWI01001576.1_pt1 | contig 35604 bp, 24 predicted proteins | sample 1430891 | NCBI WGS metagenome assembly PDWI01 (sample SAMN01162508, study PRJNA174530) | Oral metagenome, whole genome shotgun sequencing project. | biome: Marine environment; feature: Marine mammal; material: Swab sample of the gingival sulcus; isolation source: swab sample of gingival sulcus... | reverse complement strand
GACTATCTTAGGATATAAAAAAGATGAGCCTTGGCTTGAGCGTTCTAATACTAAGCAAGATAAGTTTAATAAAGAATCAAATTTAAAAACAGAGAGATTCTTAGAAGATATTTTACTTGATGTTATGAAAAGTGATTTGAAAGAGCTTATTGATGATAAGTTTGATTTGTACTTAGATGATGAGGATAAACAGACAATACATTTTGAATATCCTAGAATTTTTAAGTCTGAGTATTTAGTGGATTCAGTTAGGCTAGAGATAGGCGCACTTGCAGCGTGGACTCCGTCTGAAGATACAAGTATAAAACCTTATATTTTAGATTTTTATCCAAAATTATTTGAGGGTAATGAATTTATAGTAAGGACTGTATCGCCTGAAAGAACATTTTGGGAAAAGGCTACCATTCTTCATCACGAGGCTAATAGACCAAGTAATTTAAAAATTCCTATTAGATATGCTAGACACTATTATGATATGTATCAAATAGCAAATTCTGTGTATAAGAATAAATCCTTTAGTGATGCACAGCTACTTGAAAAAGTGGCTATATTTAAGAGCAAATTTTATCCAAGAAAATGGGCAAAGTATGAAGAAGCAACTACTGAAAAATTAAGATTAGTACCAGATGAATATCGCTTTAAAGAAATAGAAGAAGATTATGATAATATGAAAGAGATGTTTTTTGGCGAGTATCCTAGTTTTGAAGAAATTATGACAGGTATAAGCGAGCTTGAAAAAGAGATACACAAAATTAAATAATGCACCAAAAACTATATAATATTTGGTGCGGTTTGTCCAATTCATTCGGATTATATTTGCTAATTATTATGATTTGGAACTTATTATAGTATCTTGCTTCTCTAGATATTTATTATGAGAAGAATGCCAAAGGCGAACTGAAAAAGATTGATGTACCCTATGATATACCTGATTCTTGGGTATATTGTAAGTTAAATGATGTTGCTTTTTTACAAATGGGACAATCCCCAAAGGGTACTAATGTTCACAATGAGTTTAAAATAAATTCAATTGAATTTCATCAAGGAAAAACGTATTTTAGTAAATTCATGTTAAAAGAGTCTAATAAATGGACAACACAAATAACAAAATGTATTACCCCACCATCTATTATTATGTCAGTAAGAGCACCAGTTGGAAATGTAAACATGCTAATTGGTAGAAATATTGTTATAGGTCGTGGCTTAGCTAGTATAAAGCCATATTTAAGTAATATTTATTTATTTTATTATTTTTTATCTATCATGAAAAATCAATTAGAACAAAAATCTACTGGAACAACTTTTAAAGCAATAAATAATAATACATTACAAAATATTTTACTTAGTCTTCCGCCACTTGAAGAACAAAAACGCATTGTTTATAAAATTCAAGACATAAAACAAGCATTAGAAAAAATAGACTGTTGATTTAAAATAAATCCGAATGGCTACCAGTATTAATTAAGGTAAGAGTAAGTATATCTTCTTCTATTAAATAAATTAGTAACCAATCTGGTTTTAAATGGCACTCATAATATCCAGCCCAATTGCCTTTTAGTTCATGTACCTTAAATTTTTTATCTAGTGTTTTTCCTTGTTGTAAAGTCTCAACAACATCTTTTAAAATACTTATATCTAGATTTCTTTTTTTCATTTTTTTATAACTTTTTTTAAAAGCAGAAGAAAATTTTAATTTATACATTAATCTTCATCCAATGCATTAAACAGTTCTTTAGTGCTATTATATGAAATTACATTAGGGTCACGAGAGATTTTTTTTGCTTCAATCATTGCGTTTAAAGTTTCTTCATTGTATTTTGGCATTTCAACATTAAAAGGTAAGCCATTTCTCAAGATACACTGACGAAGAAAAATATTTATAGCACTCGACATATCTAATCCTAATGAATTAAAAAGTTCACTTGATTGCTTTTTTACATTACTATCTATACGCACCTGAGTTGGTATTGTTTTAGCCATAAGATAACACCTCCATTTCTATTCAATAATAATACAAATAGTTTACATTGTCAATACCTCCAACTGTTTAAATATTTCGTTAACTTTATTTACTATACGATTTTGTTCAGCTAGTGGGGGTAATGAAATATACTTTTTTTCGAAATAAGAGTAGTGTCTTGCATACCCTCTTTTTTTGACAAACTGTATACTATGCTTTAAATGCAATTCAAAAAAATAAGTTGACGAATAAATTGGAACAATAATTTTAACGCCATCTGCTCCTACTATAAAAGGTTCTGAAATTACTTTTATAACTCTTGTATGGTCACCAAAAATTATTACAGGGTTATTTATTTTACAAGCTTTTTCTTCTTGATTTGAAAATCCTTCTATATTATTACTAGACTGACTGATAACAGGAAATAACCCATAAATTTGTATCTCAGACTGTTTTATTTGATGTTTTTTTGTTGAAATTGTGTATACTAAATTTTTTATTGAATCTGTAATCCAATGATTAGGTCTATTATATATAACATCAATCTTTTTCAGTTCGCCTTTGGCATTCTTCTCATAATAAATATTTGAGGAAGCAATATAAAATATTACTCTAAAAAACCATAGTTAAAATTTTAAGCAGATTATTAAAAAAGTATTTATTTCAAAGTATTTTGTGTAAAATATTAAAGTGCGGTGGAATTTCAAATTCAGAAAAAGGAGAACAAAATGAGGAAAATCAAAGAATTTGAATTACACTTAAATAAACAAGGTTTAGCAACAAATACGGTAAAATCATATTTATATACTCTTAATCAATTTATAGATAAATATAATATATCAGTAGAATCTTTACACGAGTACAAGGGTTATTTAATAGAAAACTACAAGCCTAAAACTGTAAACCTACGTTTGCAAGCAATCAATAAGTATTTAAAGTTTATAGGAAAATCAGACTTATGTTTAAAAGCGTTAAAGGTTCAAAATAAAAACTTTTTAGAAGATGTGATAAGTTATGCAGATTATTTATTTTTAAAACGTAAATTAAAAAGTGATGGTAATATTAAATGGTACTTTATTGTTTGGTATTTAGGAGCAACTGGAGCAAGAATAAGTGAATTAATAAAACTAAAGGTTGAACATGTACAAGTTGGCTATTTTGATGTATATGCCAAAGGTGGTAAAATTCGTAGGCTTTACATTCCTAAAAAGTTAAAAAACGAAAGTTTAATATGGTTAGAAAGTGAGAACAGGCAAAGCTCATATCTTTTTTTAAACAGGTACAACAAGGCTATAAGTTCTCGTGGCATTGCTCAACAATTAAAATGCTTTGCTAATAGATATGGCATAGACGAAAGAGTAGTTTATCCCCATTCGTTTAGGCATATGTATGCTAAAAGATTCTTAGAAAAGTTTAATGATATTTCATTATTAGCAGACTTATTAGGGCATGAAAGCATTGAAACTACAAGAATATATTTACGACGCACCAGTAGTGAACAACAGGCAATAGTTGATAAAATAGTTACTTGGTAATTTAAAGAACTCGCTTAGTAAATTGCTTTGCGAGTTAAATTTATTTATTCAAATTCGTCTTTATTTGTTTTTATTGCTAATACATTTGCACTATTTTTTATTAAAATTTTGTGATATAATTAAACCATGGTAAATCAAATAAAAGCTAAATGAAAATAATATTATAATTGATTGATGAACTATACTTTTAAATGGGTAAATATAATGGTATAGTTAATAATTTTTATCTTTTGGTATTGAATATGACCATCAAGATGATAAAGATACAAAAGCAAGGAAAAGAAAAATAGTTAGAATATAAAACAGGAGGTATTTCTATGATACCTGTTAACATAAAAATAGTTTGTATATCAATTGATATCATAGGTATTTTGATCTGTTTGCTTATGGGCTTTGATTTTGGCTTGCCAACCATTGAAATAAAAAGATATGATAAAAAACTATTTAATCATCTTTTATTTTATACAGTTATTTTATTGATAACAGATGCTCTAGGTTGGCTATTTTCCAATCTAAATGGGTTGGTATTTTTTAATTTTTTAGTGACAGCAATTTACTATTCTATGCATCTTCTAATCTGTACTGTTTGGATTATGTATTGTGATTACATTATTCATGAAGATTACACTCATACAAAAAAGGTTAGGAATATCTTTTTAATACCGACTATTATTGTAGCAGCATTAGCGTTTATGTCTTATGAGTATGGTTTATTATTTTCTATAAGTAATAATAATGTTTATAGTAGAGGCAGTTACTATTATCTATTTATTGTGATTAACAATTTATATATTGCCTATTCAATTTATTTAATCTTAAAACATATTATCAAAAATAAATTAAATCAAAAGAAAAATAATAGGCTATATATCTTGATAGTTTATCCTGCTTTGCCAATTATTGGTGTAATACTTCAGACTATGTATTATGGTGTAAATATAACTTGGTTATTAACAACGGTTTCATTAATTATAGTATACTTTAACTTTCAAAATGCGCAGCTTATTATTGACCCTTTAACCAAAATTACTAACAGGTACAGATTTGAAGGTATTTTTGATAAACACTATAATAATCAAAATGGTGATATGACAAAATTTTTGATAATTATAGATATTGATAGATTTAAGGGAATCAATGATAGATATGGGCATCTTGAGGGAGATGAAGTATTAGAAAAAGTAGCAAAAATTCTTAGAGAAAAAGCCGATTCAAAAGATCATGTTTCTAGGATAGGTGGCGATGAATTTGTCATTTTTGGTGATTGTAAAAATGAAAATGAACTGAAGATACTTAAAGAATCTATCCAAGCTGAATTAAATGAGTATAACAAAAATTCAGACAAAGAGTATGAGATTTCTATAAGTATGGGATATGCTACTCAAAATCACCTCCACTCTAAAACTAAAGAAGAATTGTTTTTTGAAGCTGATGCTAGTATGTATCAAAATAAACAAGCGAAGTATGATTAAAACTTTTTCAATAGTTCATCCACGTGTTTCGCACTAGACTGTTCTTCATTTTGTTTTTTCTGTTTTTTACGTCCTTTTATTTTTTGGGTAGTTTTTGTATCTTGTATGTCTTTTGCATTATCATCTTTATTATCTAAATCACTTTTACCAATTTTTACTTTTTTAAGAACTTTAGGAGCTTTGATTTTATAGTTAGTGATTCTAAAGATAAGTTCTATTAGGAATAAAATAAGAGCAATAATAAGCAATATCTTGTTTAAGTCATAGCTACTTTCTACGCTTGGCAGCTCGCCTTTAAATACTTCACTAGCATCTTTCAAAATTCTTCCACCACTAATATCAACAATTTCTTTTGCTTCCACAGCTTTATGTTCAAAGAAATTATATTCTCTTGGATAAGGCACAATAAAGGCAGAGGTAAAACTAGTGTTTTCATCGTTTATTTTGATTGATGAACTTAACAGGTGTAAGCCATCTCTTTGAGGCTTAAATCTAGCTTCATAAAGGTATGGCGATTGTAATGCTAAACTTATTTCTTCTGATTGTCCATTATTTGAAACAATTTGACACTTTATTTCCTTATCTTTTATATTTGTATCTTCGCTAATGGCAAGATGTAATATTACTTGATTATCTTTATATTCAGAACTTAATTCAAATTTACTTGATAAATCTTGATTTAAAAGATGAGATAATATATTATGCCAAAACTTTTTATTGTTTTGCCAAGCTAAAAAGTCTTTAGACCATAGCCCGTGCATATCAGATGTAAATACCAGTGTTTTACCCAAGCCGTAATTGATACTGGCTAGGATAGGGTCATCATCTTCTGACAGTAAGAATACTTTAGCTAAAGGTTTTTCAGCACAAGCGATATAACCATGTAATTGAGGGATGGCATCTATGCCATCAAATATTTTTCCTGCTGAATTTAGCTTAGGATAAAAACTGATATTATTGATAAACTTTTTACCAGCAAGGATTGTTTCTTTAGCGAAGATTGTTGGAATGTCAGTAAATACATTACTTTCATAATATCTACCCTTACCATTTTTTGCTAAAAAGTTTAGTAGTCTTTTATCGGCTTCATTACCAACAGCTATTGATGACAAGCTGATTTTGTATTCGTTTAGTTGATTGATAAAAGGTTCATAGCCTGTATTTTCAGCCATGCCGTCTGTTAGTAAAATAATATGTTTTAAGCTAGCAGGATTATCTTTTAAGGCATTTATTGCTTCTCTTAAAGCAGGTTGAATTGAGGTTCCGCCACCTGCATTCATAGAAAGTATTTTTTGTTCATAAGTAGCTTTGTCTGTTATTTTGGCAAGTTCTGCAAACCATTCAGGTGAACCATTAAAGCCAATTACACCCAAGTAGTCTTCCTCTTCTAACACTTCACTAGCTCTAACAGCAGCTTCTTTTGCTAAATTTATTTTTTGAACACCATATTCGCCATCAGCCATACTACCAGATCTATCGATGACAAGTACCATAGCCATGTTTTCTCTTTTTTCTTTGTCCTTAACATTCATTTCAACAGGTAGGATTTCTTCTAGTTTAGAATGGTTGTAACCACCCATTTGAAAACTGTTATGTCCGCCACTAACTATCAGGCTTTTGGCATTGTTTTTTACCAAAGAGGCCACGTTTTCAACAAATTTTTCATTTAGCACTTCTAGACTACAATCAGCTAAAATGAAGGCATCATAATACAATAGCTCGTCTAAGCTAATTGGGGCTAGGCTTTGGTCAATTAATGTAACATCAAAGTCATCAAAGATATTGGCATAGTTTTCACCATAGCTTTCATTTTGCACAACAAGTATTTTTAGTTTACCATCTACGTTGATAAAACTAGATAACTTATTGTTTTCACTGTATGTGTCTTCTATTGGCACAATTTCAACCCTGTATTCGAGTATACCCGTTTGATTTGCTTTAGAATAAAAAACAAAGTTTTGTTTGCCACTTTTGATGCTAACATCTTTTTTATCTATCAAGTCGTTTCTGTTATAAAGATATATCTTACAATTTGTATTGACACTTGAACTTATACTAACATCCACTTGTATATCTTGTCCTTTTTTAGCGTGTTTTGGCACAGTAATATTATCAATTTCAACCTCTTTAAAGTTATTATTGACTATTGGTAGCACATCTAAAGCGATATTTGCATCCTTGAGTTGACTAACTTTTTTCAGTAAGTCACCCTCGTTTTCTCTGCCATCGGTAATTAAAACAATTCTTTTTTTATGCTCAGGATCAAACATGATTTCGGCTTTCTCAACAGCTTTTTCAATATTACTAGCTTCTTTGCTTACACTAGGATTGATATTATTAAAGGCACTATTATCACTTAGCATTTTTTCAACAGTTGGGTATTTGGCAAAGCTAATGATACCATAGTTATCTTTTGTGGTAGCGTTCTCTAGTGATTGTTCAATAAAGTGATTGACATCACTATCTTTATTAAACATGCTTTCAGAATAGTCAGCTACAAAAATTGTATCTGTATATTTTGCTGTAAATGAAAGCTTGAAGTGCATAAAAGACAAGATGATAAATAAAATAATGATACATCTTAAAGCAAGTAGTGCTTTTTGTGATAAAGGCTTTTTGTAAATTCTGATAAAGAGTTCTAAAAGAAGGCATAAAACTAGCATGATAATTAGTATTTTATCGATATCTTCTTTGCTTTTAAATTCAAGAACTTCTGCATCTCTATTATCAAATTCAATTGTTTTATCCATGCTTTTGTTAGGTGGATTGATGGCAAAGTAAGATGAAAATAAGAGATTGGAATTTTCTGAGCTTGATAGTTGCTCGATTTTATACAAGCCCAGTTCAAAAGTATCCGAAAAAGTCACTTCATCAGCATCTACATTCAAGTCTATTATTGTATTATCTGATTTTGTTATGCTAGCGGAATTTGTTAAAGGCTTTAAGTATATAGTAACTTTATCACCAATCGCATACTTATATTTATCTGTCATTTTTTCATCCAGTAAATAGTTAAAAACATTGTTCATTAGGATTGGAAAATCAGCTTTTAAAGGTAAATCCGTATATCTAAAATCAAAACCAAAAACAAGGTGCTTTTGTAAACCATTGCGATAAGTGTAAGCTAAACACTTGTCATCAACTGTGTAAATAGCATCCATATTGTTTTTGATATCAAAAACTTGTGATAAAGCAATATTAAAGTTCTGCTTATCAATAAATTGGTTGACCTGGTGTTTGGCAATAGTAAAACTTGGGTTCTCACTAAAGCCACTTGCTTTGATTTCTTGATTTTTACTATCTTGATTCGGGTCTAGAACTAAAATATTACCATCTGTTGCTAAAGTTTCTGGTAAAAAGCCATCGTATATGTAACAGTCAAAACCTTGTAAGCCTTTATATTCCTCTGGTTTTACTTTATAAATTTCATAATTATCATTTAGGCTTAGGTATTTTTCTAAAAAGTAATGACCATTACTAACTAAGGCAATTTTCTTTTTTGAGCTGGTTTTGGTAATATCATAATATGTATTATCTAGTTTGTTGATATCTTCATTATCAATTACTGCCTTTAAGACGGGGATATTTTGATTGATATTTTCAAAGAATATTACTTCTGAACTCTTAGCCTTAATACGTACGTTTTTGGTGTTTAAAAATAAGTCCTTATCATAAATACTAACTTGGGCTAATTGATCACTGTCTGATTCGTTTTCGATAGTAATAGCAGTGTTTATATTATTTGCACCTAACTTGCTGGACATGCTGGTGATTGCTAAGTTATCGGAATTTTCTTTAATAATGACATTTTCAGCGTATTTAAAGCTGTCATCTGTAAAGTAAATAACACTCGCCTCTTTACCATCTTTTAATTTTATGATGCAGTCATTTAATCTTGTAAAATCAATATTTTCAAGGCTAATTTTCAAATTTTCGAGGCTGTTTTTAGCTTGATTTTTAGTTTCTTTATTGCATACAATTTGGGGAGTTTCTTTTACTAAAACAACAGAAACTTTGGTATCATCACTTAAATTGTTGATATATTCAGCTGCTTGCTCTTTTGCTTTTTCAAATCTATTTGGCTTTATATCATCTGAATTCATTGAAAAGGAACCATTTATTAAGATAATCTGGTGTTTTTGAACTTTGGAGCTACTAATAAATATGCCAAGTAAAAGTGCAGTAATTAACAGGGCAATTAAAATATCTAAAAAGAATAGTAGACTCTTTTTCAGCTTTTCTATTTTTTTAGCTTTGGATAAATCCTCATTTATTTGCATCCACAAAAATACACTAGGCACCTGTTGTAATTTGTGTCTAGGTCTAAACATATAAAGTATGATAATGACAGGTAGGCTTAGTAAGCCAAATAGTCCTAAAAAATTTGATATGCCCATTATACTTGTATAGCTCCTTAACTTAACTTGTTGATGTTATAAATAAATTCTTCTACGCCAGTGTTGGCGTTTATTAAAAAGTAATTCGCATTATAATTGCTGCAGGTACTTTCAATATCTTGTAAATATTTATTTAAATTTTTAATATATAAATCTTTTGTTATATCATTGATATCTATATTAATTTCTTCCAGTGTTTCACTGTCTTTTAACCTAATGTTTTGCTCAAAATTAACAGCTAATTCGTCATTATTTAGGATGTGACATATGATAACTTTTTGACTTTTAAAGTTTAAAGCTTTCAGCACTTCATCTAGCTGATGTTCATATAGAAAGTCTGAAATAATAATGCACGCGCCTTTTTTGATGCTTGGCATAGCTTGTTTTACGCTCTCATACAGATTACAAGTCTTGTTGTATTCTTGCTTTTCTAGTTCATTAGCAATTCTGTAAAAACCTTGTTTGCTATTGATGTTTTTAACTTCCTTGTTGATTTTTTCATCAAAAAACATTAAAGAAACCTTATCATACTCGTTTAAAGAAGTGTAAGCAAAAAGGGCGGCCAGTTTTATTTCGGTGTCTCTCTTTGTATCAAATGCCATTGACTTACTGGTATCAACAAAAATCGATATACTAGCCTGTTGTTCTTCAGCATATAATTTTAAAAATACCTTTTCAAACCTTGCATATGAGGTCCAGTCGATTCTTCTAAAGTCGTCACCATAGCTGTACTCACGATAATCTGAAAATTCAACCGATGAACCCTTTGCACTAGAGTGCTTTTTACCTAGCTTGTTGTTTTTTAGCTTGATAGATAGGTTTAAGCTTAGTGTTTGCAGTAGTTTTATATATGAACTATCTATAATTTTCATTAGGCTTTTACCTTATTGATAATCGCTTTGATAATGTCTTCTACTTCAATATTATCTGTAATAGCGTTGTAGTTTAATGCTATTCTGTGTCTTAGCACAAGGGGGCTAACATAGTTTATATCTTCAAAAGATACATTGAATCTATCATCCATTAAGGCTTTTACCCTAGCGGCTTTGATAAGATTTTGGGCACCTCTTGGTGATGAACCCATCGAAACATATTTTTTAACCTGTTCTGGTGCGAGTTCATTATCCTTATGGGTGCTAACGATTATTTTCATAGCGTAGTCCATAACCGCACTTGCAACCTGTATAGTAGATATTAGCTTTTGGTCTTCCAGTAGTTTTTCCCTACTACTAACGCATTGCACCTCATCTTCATCTTTGCCAGTTGTAAGGTTTACTATTTCAGCCAGTGCCTTTATATCAGGGAATTCAACCATCAGCTTAAACATGAATCTGTCAAGCTGTGCTTCAGGCAGTGGATAAGTACCCTCTTGTTCAATAGGGTTTTGAGTAGCCAGCACCATGTATGGCTTATCTAATTGGTAGCTCTTACCTGCCATGCTAACCGATTTTTCTTGCATGGCTTCTAGCATGGCGCTCTGTGTTTTAGGGGTTGCTCGGTTGATTTCGTCTGCTAGTAATATGTTAGTAAAAACAGGACCTTTTTGGAATTCAAAGCTGTTTGTGTCCCTGTTAAAGATGTTTGTGCCAGTGATGTCAGCTGGCATTAAATCAGGCGTAAACTGGATACGTTTAAAGTTTAAACCTAAGGCTTGTGATAGGGTAGAAACCAGTTTTGTTTTACCCAAGCCAGGCACCCCCTCTAAAAGCAAGTTCCCCCCTGCATATAAGCAAATAAGGGTATCTCTTATTAGCTTATCCTGCCCTACTATATGTTTTGCTACCTCTTGTTCAATATCCTTGATGTTTTGAATTGTTTGTGTTAAGTCCATTAAATTTCCCCTTTCCAAATATTCCGTATTAGTAAATTTTGTATACTTCGCATATCCTTGTTAAGATCCGTTCGACTGCATTTGCTTCGCTCATTTCGCTCAGGATGACAATACGTTATCGTCAGCTCAGGCAAACGCCTGAACAGTGATTGCGTTAATGTTAAGTTTTATTCTTGAATACTATCAAAATAATCTTTTACTACATTCCGCATGCCATTTGGAATATCAAGCTCTTTACTTGTGTAGCTAGCCTTGTTTTTATATTCAGCAATAATTTCTTTATAATTCACAAACTCGCCAGCCTCTTTTGGCATATTTTTTGCCTTCCTATAAGAGTCATCATCTCCTTCGCTTGACTTTTGACTAGACACAAATTGGTTATTTTTTTCACCAGCAAGTCTTTCAGGGTTTAAAATATCGACATTGTCTGGTGAAGATAAGCCTCTACCCTTGCCACCTGGCATATTCCCCATACCATTTCCTTGCATACCGTTTTTACCTTGCATACCATTCATGCCCTGTGCAGCTTGTATAGCCTGCATGTTTGCGCTATTTTCTGTAAGCTCAGATTCCTCTAGTTCCGTAGCACTTACAGTGCTATTTGCATTGTTTTGTCAAGCCCCATTATCATTACCATCACATTCTGATGTATGACTAATCTCACCTACTTCAAGATTTTCACCTGTTTCATTATTATTGCTATTTTGATTAGCTTCATTAGCTTCGTTTTGATTAGCACTTTGACTTCCGTTTGAATTTTCATTAGCTACCATATTTTCATTAAAAGCGTCAGGATTTTCACTTGTATTTTGACTAGCTGATGCTTCATTTAGTTCCTTTTCTATATCATTAAATGCAAAGTCACTCAAACTTTCGCCAGCTAATTCTTTGGCAGTTTTATCGATTGTTTGTAGAGCCGTTTCCATTTCTTTTAGCTCATTTTCATCAAGTTTTTCAGTTAATTCATTTTTTGTTAAGGCAAGTGCTTTTAAGGCTTCTTCCTTATTATCAATATCTTCCAATTTTTTTTCTAAACCGTGTAGTATTTCGTCGATTGTCTCTTTATCTAGTGTACTCTCTAAAAGTTGATTTTCAAGTGTTTTTTTTAGAAGTTCTACTTCATTTTCTATTGTTCTTTTATCTTCTGCTGCAATTATATTACTAATGCCAATATCAGTTTGAAGATAACTTATACCAATGTTTAAGCCAATAATGATCAGAAGAGCTAAAGCAAGATGTTTATTTATTTTGACTTTATATAGTTTTTCTATTTTAATATTTTTTAACAATGTTAAGGTATCTTTACGTTGTAAACTAGCTGTTTCATTGATAGTGTTTTCAAATTCTATTGCTGTAATTAATCTTTCTTTAAAGTATAGCTGATCAGCAATACGAACTAGTTTATTGAGTCTAGGTAAAGTGAATAAAAAGTGCATAAAAAAGATAATAACAGCAAGTTTTGCACACAGCAAAATAGTGCTATATAAGCTCGTAAATTCAAAAAACTTTGAATATGCTAATATAGCAAAGCTTAATATACCAAATCCTGCTAAATAAATTAGTAAAAGTCTTGTCAAATTCTCTAATATGATCTTGATTCTGAGAGCTAACAAGTGTTTTTTAATTATTTTTTTCATATTCTAGTTCTTTCTTTTATTTAATAAGCGAGTTCTTTCGACTACGCTCGATATGACATGGAGTTAAAATTCTTTCTTCTTTAAGTTTCTTTTTGCTAGGGCAAGCATAATAGCCGAAATTATCATAAACCATACTATTGAAATTACCCAGGTAGGGATATCGTTTAAGTATGGCATAGAATTTGACGTCAAATGACCTACCATTTCGTTACTAGTTATAAGTGAAAGTACACCATATCCAGGATTTGAGCCAAACAGAATTGCTGTAAAAGGTAATGATTCATTTTGCATTAGATCATAGAATAGGTTTCCTGGCATTGAATTGATTGAGCCAGATATCATAATGACAAAGGGTGTAAAGTATAAAATACCCATGATAACATAAGTCATTAGGATTGCTGTGATATTCTTTTTGAATTGTGTACTAGAAAAAATCGCGATGGTTGATATATAAAATGCAGTTGTTATATAGTACACAATAATTATCAAGACATCTAAAAAACTAACACCACCCAGTGCAAAGCTGATACTTAAAAATGGTGTTGCCATAATGATAAGTAATAGAACTGTTGATAATCCAGCAAAAATTTTACCCAAGATGATGCTCATAATAGGAACATCGGTACATAGCATTAAGTCAAGTGTTTGTCTTTCTCGTTCACCAGAAATTGATGTTGCAGTAACCATTGGTACGATAAACATAATTAAGCCAAGTTGAAAAATACTAATAAAATCAAATATTCTAGCTGACACCTTTGGGTCAAAACCAGCCTCCCAGCGACTAAAGGACATCATAGAAATACCTAAGTATGCAACTAGACCAATAAAAAATAGGTAAAGCATGATAGCAATAGGTGCTTTCCAGGAACGCATCTTACTCTTTAGTTCTCGTTCTAAAATAGGATTAAGCATCATGTTCTTCGTCCTCCTTTGTTACTTGTAAGAATATCGATTCTAGACTTCCGCCTTTCTCTTCAAAGTGGAAGATAGGGATGTCTTTATTTATCAGTTGTTTTAGTAAGTTTGCCTTATCTTCATCTGTTCCAGTAAATGAAAACTCAATGTTGCCATTGACCATTTTGATATCGTTGATATTTGGAACTTCTCTTAATGAATTTATCACAACATCAAGTTCTGATGTGGCTTTAATGGTAATTCTGTTAAGGTGAGATAATTTGGCTTGAATTTCTGTAATTGTTCCCTTTACAACCATCTTGCCATTTTCAATAATGCCAATGCTTGTGCAAATTTCAGCTAATTCTGATAAGATGTGCGAACTGATGATAATGGTTTTATCCATGTTTTTTAATCTATATAGAATATTTCTAAAATCAATTCTTGCTTTTGGGTCTAAGCCAGAAGCTGGTTCGTCAAGAATTAGAATAGCAGGGTCATGTATCAAGGCTCTAGCCAAACACAATCTTTGCTTCATCCCCCTTGATAAATCGTCAACATAGAGTTCCATTTTATCTTCAAGGTTCACTAAGGCCGTGAGTTTTGTTATTAGTTCTTCTCTATCCTCATAAGGGATTTTGTGTAAACCGCAATAAAAATTCATATATTCTTTGACTTTTAACTTATCATAAACACCAAAGAAGTCAGGCACATAGCCTATTTTACTTTTAAAGTTAGCGTTTTTTTCAGTGATATCTATACCGTCTATATAAATGGTGCCAGATGTTGGCTTCATTAGACCGACGGCAATTTTTATAGTGGTAGATTTACCTGCCCCATTAGAGCCTACAAAACCGAAGATTTCTCCCTTATTTATTTCAAAGTTTAAGTCATCTACGGCTTTTAATTTCCCGAAATTTTTATTAAGTCCTGCAACTTTAATCATTGTAAACTCCTTCTATTGTTATGCCGTGTGGTCTCACTTCATAATATCTACCATCTAATTCTACTGGTTTTAATACCTTTATTTTAATTGTATTTGTTTTTGATACGTATTTTTCTTCATCAACTGTATACAGTTTTGGTGAAATATAATCTTCATAGCCTTGTTTTTCAAAATGTAATTCTTCATATTTGTTGTCATCAAAATTATAAATAAAGTACTTTTCTTGAACGTCTTTATTTTGTAAATCAAATTCATACATGGTATCTTCATTAACATTATTCAAATTAATTTCAATGGAATTTATAGTTATGTCATCAGGTAGTTTTAATTCAGTAACCGTAGCGTTTGCATTATTGTAATTCGATGTCATATCAGCATATTTGTAGTAACGGTCACCATAGAATTCTAGTTTAGTCAAATTCTCTTCAACAAGTTCAGGGTTTTCTCTATCTGTGATAACACTATAAGTATTATATTCAATATCATTTTCTGTTAGTGTTAGTAAAGAACCTTTTTCAAGCTTTAAATGAAGTTTTGTATAGATTAGATTTTTGGAAAATACTTTTGGTTCTTTATCGTTTATTTTGAACTCATAACCAATAGGGTCTGAATTTTTAGCAAAAACGGCAACTTCATCAAAACCTGAAGATTCATTTGTTAATTGACCAATAACTTCATAAGTTTCGTAGTCATTATAGTTTTCAGTATCATAACTATATATATCACTTGTAGAAAAAACACTTTTTAGGTCTAATGCTATTTCTTCACCTGATTTAACATCACCGATCATATAATACATTGAATTCCAGTATAGTACAGTTTTTTCAAAATCCATCGGTAAGCCGTTTTTAAATGTCATCATTTGCTTATCTCCGTCAGATTTAATATTTATTTTTGTACCTGTGTCTTTTACTTCAATACTTTTACTTGCTGAACCTTTAATATTATCCCAAAGCCTAGTATTATAGCTGTATAATACAGGATTATTTTGTAGGTATAGTGAAGAGACGGTTCTTCTATTGCCAGTATAATCATCACCACCATAATAATCATAGTATTCTGCATAGTTCATTTTAATGTTTTGTTTACCATTCCATGTCACTTTCATATCTGATTTTTGGTTATTAAATAGCCCTATTTTTGATTGAACATCAAGCGTATCAGAGCCCTCTATATAAGTAATGACCGATGCCTCATTTAAGATTGGTTTATTACCCCATACGTAAGAGCCGATTTGAGATATGATAAAAATGACAAAGATAGCAATAGCAGGTGCGATTACCCACATTAAATTATGTTTATCTATTTTTTTAAGAATCAAGTAAAGCACTGGTGTTGCAATAATTGCATAGCATGCTAGGATAATTCCGATTAGTTCAAATGGAAATTCCGCACTACTAGGGATTCTATCGACAACATAATTATCATAAGTGTAAGGATTATATTCATAATCTAATGTAACTTGGCTTGTCGCCGCACTAGCATCTAAAATTTTTGATAGGAATATACCATTTTGGTTGACTTCAGCTAGTTTATCATCATTTAGCATGGTATTTACAGTAATAAGTTTACCATTTCCAATACTTTCAACGTAGCCCATTGTGCTATTGTAAAGGTTTATTTTTGCTACTTCTTCTCTTAAAATATTGCCTTTTGCTAATTTTATACTACCTTCAACGCCAAGTTCATTTAAACTGAAGTCTTCAACTTTTGTGAACTCAACTTGTTTCAGTGCCTCAGGAAGCATGGCATTTACTTTTTCAAAGTTATCGCCAGCTTCAATTATTAGGACGCCACCTAAACTAAGCCAATTATTGAGATTTTCTATTCCTTTATCAGTTAATTTTAAGTTTGTGGTATCACCAATAAATATATAATCAAAAAACATGAGAGCATCATTTTCTGAAAATGTATCCATATTATTTAGGTAAACTGTGAAGCTATAAGGCTCACCTTCAACTATTTCAGTAGAGACAGCTTCAGCAGATGTTGTAGCCATATTTTTTTCATAGTATATGTCAGTATCTTTTTTTAGTTTTATATTCTTAAAAAAACTATAATTATCTGCTTGGTCAGCAATGACGGCAATTTTTGGTATTTCGGGGTCTAAAAATTTACTAACTTTTACTTTGCCTTCTTTTACTGTACTTCCGTCAGTTTTTACTTTATAGTCAAATTCCTTAGAAACATAGTTTACATCAATGTATTTTTCAATTGTTTTTTCTGAACCAGAAGCTACTTCAATTGGTATAACGATTTCATATTGTTGGTCATAATTAAGAGGCATGATGATAGATATTTCACCCTTAAAGTCTGCACCTGCGTTTGTTATTGTGAATTTAACAGGGTTACCTCGCCATAAAGAAATAGTTTTCTCATAGCCCATTTCAGCTTTGATATCTAGGCTATTGTCTATCAATATTTTTTCTGACTGGCAAGATGCTAGTAAAAATAAAAAAGGCAAGAAAAAACTAAAGATTATTATTCTAGTTATTTTCTTGCCATCACATATATTAGAACTTTTTTTTGTTTTCACACTGTCCTCCTTTTTATCTGTGTCTTTATATTAACACAAAAGGAGTGAAAATGTTTCTTAAAAAAATCTTACAATCTATTAAAAATTTTTGTATAATTTTGTAATTTTTATCTAAAAGGTGTGTTATATCGAGTATATCTACTTGTCATCTCGAGTGGAGCCTGCGAGTTCTAAGCATGTAACTACATTTTGTTAGGAGCTTTGATACCAATTAAGTATAAAGTCTTTTTAATAACTTGTCTTGTGGCTTCCGTTAGGGCTATCCTAGCCTTTTTAAGCTCTAAATCATCTACATTTATTTGATTTGCTTGGTAGAATTTATTAAATGCACCAGCTAAATCTACGCTATACCTTGTAAGCTTTGATGGTTCATTTACTTGCATAGCATTTATAATAGCTTGTGGAAAGTCAAGTAAGCACTTTATTAAATTCTGCGAAGCTTCGTCATTTAAAAGATCAAATTTAATATCTGTAAAACGCGGTTTGATACCAGACTTTTCTATCAACGTATTACATCTAGCATGAACGTATTGCACATAAGGTGCCGATTCGCCTTCAAAAGATAAAGCCTTGTCCCAGTTAAAAGTGTAGTCTTTAACTCTTTGATTAAATAAGTCTTGGAATATAATTGCCCCATAACCTATCATTTTAGCAGTTTCTTCTTTGTTTTCTAGTTCAGGATTCTTTTCATTTATCGTTTGAAGAGCCATTTCATAAGCCTTATCTAAAACAGACTCCAAGCTAACAACTCTGCCCTTTCTAGTTGACAGTGTTCCTTCTTCTAGTGAAATCATACCAAAGTTGACGTGCTCACAATCTTTAGCCTTTTCAAAACCCATTAGTTCTAGTATTTTGAACCACTGTTTAAAGTGTAGGTCTTGCTGGTAGGCAACAACGTAAATATTCTTTTTAAAATTGTATTCTCTAATTCTGTAAATGGCAGCAGCTAAATCTCTTGTAATATAAAGGGTTGAACCGTCTGACTTAGTAATAACTGCATTTGTCATATTGTATTCCGATAGGTCAACGATTTCTGAACCATCATCATCCTTTTTTAGAATCTGTTTTTCTCTTAAAATGTCTAAAACCTCGCCCATTTTATCAGAATAAAAAGCTTCACCTTTGTAAGAATCGAATGTAATATCAAGTTCATTATATACTTTAATAAATTCTTGAAGTGATAATTCTCTCATCCACTGCCATAGTTTAGTGGTTTCTTCTTCCCCATCTTCTAGGGCTTTAAAGTAGGCTCTTGCCTCATCATCTAGCTTTTCATCTTTTTCAGCTTCTTCGTGGAACTTAACGTATAATTCAACCAGCTTATTCATAGGGTCTTGTTCAATCTCAGCCTTGTTCCCCCATTTTTTATATGCCGAAATCATTTTACCAAATTGCGTGCCATAGTCGCCTAAGTGGTTGATTGCAACAGTGTTATAGCCTAGTGCCTTATATATTCTATGTAAAGAATTACCTATCATTGTGCTTCTTAAATGCCCAATATGAAAAGGTTTTGCGATGTTTGGCGAGCTGTATTCAACAATAACAGTTTCGCCTTTGCCAATATCTGTATTGCCGAAATTTTCGCCTTGTTCATTTAATAAATCAAACAGTTCTTTAGTGAAAATATCAGTTTTTAGCTTAAAGTTAATATAGCCACCTGTTGCTATTACGCTTTGAAAAATATTGCTGTTTATTTTTTCAGCTAAGTCTGCCGCTATTAGGTTTGGTGCTTTTTTAAGTTCTTTGGCAAACCTAAAGCAAGGCAAAGCGTAGTCGCCCATGTCCATATTTTTAGGGACTTCAAGCATCGCTTCTATTTCATCTATTGTTAAAAAATCAATCTGTTCTAAAATACTATTTGCAATTTTTTGTTTAATATCCATTCTACTTAGTCCTCCATTATCGGATTTTTGGCAAGTACTGTCTTTTCCATGTTTTCTTTGTATTCTTTTAATTTTTTATCTAACTCTGGGTATTTTAAGCTAAGCATTTGCACAGCTAAAAGGGCTGCATTTTTTGCCCCGTTAATGGCAACTGTTGCCACTGGAACGCCGCTAGGCATTTCAACAGTAGAAAGCAAGGCTTCTAAACCTCCTAAGTGGCTAGATTTAATTGGTACACCAATAACTGGTCTAATCGTGTTTGCAGCCACTGCTCCTGCTAAATGGGCAGCCTTGCCAGCAAAGGCAATAAAAACCTCTGTGCCTTCTTTTTCTGCATTTACTATATATTCGTGTGTTTGGATTGGTGTTCTATGAGCAGATAAAACCTTTACATCTACTTTAATACCAAATTCCTTTAAAGTATCAATTCCTGACTTTGCTACGTCAAAATCTGAATCTGACCCCATTAAGATACTTACTTTTGCTTGAGTTTTCATTTTTTTCCCCTTTTTTACTTATCTAGTATATTTCTTTTCTATGTCCTATATCAATTAATATAATAACAATCTCATTTTCAATTATTTCACAAATTAATCTATAATCACCTATTCTATATCGCCAATATCCGCTAAGATTATATCTTAATGGTTTGCCTTTATCTTTTGGATTATCAGTGTTTTGAAGGTTATTTTCTATATACTTTTTTATTAGTTTTTGAGTTCCTTTATCTAATTTTTTAAGACTTTTTAAAAATTCTTTTGTAGCAATTACCTTATACATTAAATATCCAACTCTTTCCAAACATCATCAATCGCAATAAATTCAAGAGTATTATTTTTCTTTTTATTTTCGTATTCTTCAATAATTTTCAAATCAAAATCATCTGCTAGTTTTTCAAAAGTTATTTTTTTTAAAAGGGTCGATATGCCACAATTATAAATACTTTTTGCTTCCTCAAGTATTTGTTTTTCTTCATCTGTAACCCTTACACTTATAACATTCATTGCAAAACCTCCTTAATGTATTACAATTGTACTACATATATTTTTAATTGTCAAATTATATGAAAAAGACATACGTAATGTATAGAGCGGAGTATTGTTGCTCATAATAACATCAGCAATCACGTTAGCGTATAAGTTACTTTAATTTAAAGGTAGTTAACCGTAGTGGAGCGAGCAAAGCGAAGCGTGAACGCTGCCGCAAATTAAAGTAACTTATAATAGCAGTGATTGCGTTTATATTTAACTATTTAAAATACTCAACACCAGATTTGAACAAGCCGGTGTCAAATCTGCCGTCAATATTTTGATACAAACCGTCTAAATAACGTTCAGTATGTCCCATTTTACCTAACACTCTGCCGTCTTTACTTATCAAGCCTTCAACAGCATATCTAGAACCATTTGGGTTTACACTAGGATGCATACTGGCGTTGCCATGCTGATCACAATATTGAGTATAAACTTGGTTATTTTTAATTAGCTCTTGCATCATCTCATCACTACAAGCAAATCTACCCTCACCATGGGAAATAGCAACATTGAATATATCACCAGTTTTTACATGGTTAAGCCATGGGCTATTATTAGAGGCAATTCTTATTTTAACAATGTTTGATACGTGTCTACCAATATTATTATATGTTAGCGTTGGGCTATTTTCGTCAATTTCCGAAACTTCGCCTTTATCAAATAAACCAAGTTTAATAAGAGCTTGGAAGCCATTACAAATACCAATTGCCAAGCCATCTCTATTTTTTAATAAGTCATTTATTGCGTTCTTTAGTCGAGGATTCCTGAATACTGCAGTGATGAATTTAGCACTACCCTCTGGTTCATCACCTGCACTAAAGCCACCTGGTATAGCAAGAATTTGTGCATCTTTGATAGCTTGTTCAAAAGCCTGAATTGATTCGGCAATATCACTAGCATTTTGGTTTCTAAATACAAGTATATTAGTCTCTGCTCCTGCCATTTCAAAGGCTCTAGCTGTGTCAAATTCACAGTTTGTACCAGGAAATACAGGGATAAATACTTTTGGCTTTGCAAGCTTTATACGGCTAGAGAATTTACTATCACTGTTATAGCTTATGTTGTGAACTTTGCCACTATTTTCAGCATATATCGGATAAACATTTTCTAGTTTTGCTTTGTAAGAATCAATAAGTTTATCATAATTATATTCAGTTTCACCAAGTCTAAATATAAAGTTTTTATCTTTTTTACTAATCTCAGCAAGTTTGATAGCCCCTAACGATTCAGTGAACATTTCATCATTACTTTGGAATATGATGGAACCATAGGCGTTTTTAGTAATTCTTAATAGTATCTCTTCATCGATTTTAATATCAACGTTATTGCCGACAGCCATTTCAAAAATATCAACTAAAACACCTTTATTATCAACAGCTCTTGCTGAAATAATTTTATCTCTACCAGCTAAGAACTTATCATATTTGTTTTTCAAATCATCTGTGTCTATGATACTATCACTATTCATATTGGTATTCAAAATATATAATGACGAATTTATGTTTTCTAGTACATTGGTAATTGGTTTTTCATCAGTAAAAGAAACTGCAAAACTTACTAGTGATGGTGGCACATCAATATCATTAAATGTTCCTGACATACTGTCTTTACCGCCAATAGCAGGGGCATCAAAGATAAATTGAGCCTTCATGGCGCCAAGCAAGGCTAAGAAAGGTTTACCCCACTTTTTATCATCTTTGCCAAGTTTTTCAAAGTATTCTTGCAAACTCAGTTTGATTTTACTGTGTGAAAAACCAGCGGCTACAAGTTTACTGATAGACATCAGTACAGCGTAGAAGCCAGCATGGAAAGGTGAAAGCGCCGCTAAGTCAGGGTCATAACCAACACTCATCGCGCTTAATGTATTTGTTACCTCAGCTTGTAAAGGGATTCTATTTACCATCACATCGCTTGGGCTTAATCTGTTTTTACCACCAAGTGGGTAGAACACACCAGTAGTTCCAATGGTGCTATCAAACATTTCTATTAAGCCCTTTTGTGATGAATTGTAAAGTTTTGCTACTTCTTTGTTTAAATCACAAGTTAGGTCTTCTTTTGAATAAGTGGTAAAATAATTGCTTAATGTTGTTTTATCAATATTTAAATCAACTTTCTGCTCACCAATAACACCGCCCGAGTCTAAGAATTCTCTGGCAAAGTCTAGTACAACGTTGCCCTTACTAAACATTTTTAATCTGCCAGAGTCTGTCACCTTGGCAATGACACTAGCTTCAAGGCTTTCTTCTTTACACATCTTGATAAATTCGTCTAGGTTTTTTGGGTCTATTACTACTGCCATTCTTTCTTGTGATTCTGATATAGCAGTTTCTAATGGGCTTAACCCCTCATATTTTGTTGGTACTTTATCTAAGTTTATATCGATAGAATTTGCAATTTCTCCAACGGCAACGGCTACGCCACCTGCCCCAAAGTCATTACAACGCTTTATCATCTTAGCGGCCTTTGACTTCATAAATAGCCTTTGTAATTTACGTTCTGTTGGTGGATTCCCTTTTTGAACTTCACCACCAGAAGATAAAAGTGATTCAGCATTATGTGATTTTGAAGAACCAGTTGCCCCACCAACACCATCTCTACCAGTTTTACCACCTAATAGTAAAACAATGTCATCTTTTTGAGGAACTTCTCTTATAACGTTTTCCTTAGGTGTTGCTGCAATAACGGCTCCTAGTTCAAAGCGTTTTGCTAAAAAACCCTCATGGTAAAATTCTTTTACCAAACCAGTAGCTAAGCCAATTTGGTTACCATATGAAGAATATCCCTTAGCGGCATCTTTACAAATTTTATATTGTGGGAGTTTGCCTTCTAACGTTTCTGATTTTGCCTTCGTCGGGTCAGCTGCACCGGTTACACGCATTGCACCATAAACATAGCTTCTACCAGAAAGTGGGTCTCTGATAGCTCCGCCCAAGCAGGTAGCTGCACCACCATAAGGTTCAATTTCGGTTGGGTGGTTGTGTGTTTCGTTTTTAAACATAAGTAAGGCTTCTTTTGTAGAGCCATCGTTCATTTTGCAATCAACATTGATGCTACAAGCGTTGATCTCTTCTGAAATATCTATATTATGTTCTTTATTTTTTGCGATGTGGTACTTTGCATTTATGGTAGCTAAGTCCATTAAACAAACGGGTTTTGCTTCACGTTTTAAATCAGCTCTAGCTTTAAAATACTCATTTAAACTATCTTTAAGTAGCTTGTCATTCTCATCATATTTTATATCCGTGATTTTAGTCATAAAAGTTGAGTGTCTGCAGTGGTCAGACCAGTAGGTGTCTAAGGCTTTTATTTCAAGCATATTTGGCGCTCTATTTTCTGATTTAAAGTAATCAATTATATATGCTAAGTCTCTGATAGACATCGCCAAGCCATTTTCAGCAATGAACTTTTGCAAATCGGCATTTACTTCAAGTAGTTCTGTAAGTTCTTTTAATTCAGTTGGGCTGTTTATAACAGTTTCAAATTCAGACAAATCTTCTATTCTAACAGTCATACTTTCTATTGGATTGATCAGTTCATTTTTGATTTCGTCAACCTTTTCTTTCGTAAAACTATCGTCAAAACAGTAAACTTTTGCACTTCTTACTTTTATATTGTTTAATTCTGTCATTGCTTCCAATACTTGAGCAGCAAAATCAGCTCTTTGATCATATTGAGCAGGGAGGTATCGAATACCAAGAACAAACTTAAATTCAGAAAAATCAAAGTTTTCGGTACAGGCTTCGTCTACTGGTGCTTCAGCTAATACTTTTTTTGCAAAATAATCGATGTCGATTTCTTCAGGGCTATCGATTAAGTAATGATTAACTATTTTCAGACCATTAGCAATAGCCTTTGCTTCTAGGTCAAAACCTGCTTTTTTTGTTACGAAAACTTGGTATTTCAAAACATCCCCCTTTTTATATCCTTACACTTGTTGCCACTAATATTATAACATAAAATCTATAATTCATTAATATCTATCTCTTCACTTTCTTCATCACTAGGTTCTTTATCAATGTCTTCTTCTGTGTTCACTTTCTCAGAGTCTTCTTCGCCATCAGGATTTTCGGTTTCTTCTTTTAATTTGTCATATTCTGCAATATATTTTTCAGCCTCTTCTTGTTGTTTTTCATTAAGCTCTTTGCTATTTTGAGCAGGTTCTAATGCTTTTTTGAAGTAAATATAAGCGTTTTCATTATCATAGTTCATTTCGTCTTCAACAAGTTCATCTTTTGCTACATATGTTTTCGCAAGGATGTAATAAACTTCTAAATTCAAAAATTCTTTGCCATTTAAACTTTTGACAAATTCAATTGAGTTATCATAGCTTTCATTTTCTATATTGAGATTTAGGAATTTTATTAAAATAGCCTCGTCATAACTTAATTGATAAGTTTTTTGGTAGTATGTTATAGCGTCCTCTATGTTTCCCTCATTTTCGTTTAAAACAGCTAGCGTTTTAGCAGTATTAACATCTTTATTATTTAGTTCAAAGCTTTTTTCAAAATACTCAATGGCAAGTTCTATTTTATCATCCTCTTTATATATATTAGCTAAGGCATTTACTACTTCTATGTCTTTATTGTCTAGTTCATAAGCTTCTTTAAAGTATTTTAAGGTTTTTTCGTCATTATCAAATTTTCTGTTCATTAAGGCAAGTTTTTTGACAATTTCAATGTCTTTACTACCTAAGTCATATGCTTTTTCAAAATATTCTAACGCAAGTTTGTCATCTCTGCCTTCATATAAACTAGCTAGGTTTTTCACTACAAAGATATCTTTTTTATCTATTTTAAAAGCCTTTTCATAGAAATTAATAGCAAGTTTTTGATCGTTAACATCTTGATACTTTGATGCTATTTTTTTAAGTAAGTCGATGTCTCTATTATTTTTTTCAAGTTCTTTTTTGTATAAACTAATCAATTTATAAGCTAAAGAGTCTTCTTTTTGTAATTCATAAGCTTTTTCAAAATTTGTCAGTGCGTTTTTTATATCGTTCACTTTTTCATATACTGATGCTAACGTTTTAAAATTTTTATTGCTTGTATCATCAGCCTTTACAAGTCTTTCGTACATTGCTATTGCTTTTTTGTTATCATTTTTTTGTTCATAAATTCCACCTAAGTTATATAAAGCAGGAATGTAGGAATCATGTATATCTAGAATTTTCAGGTATTTGTTGCTTGCTTCGTCAATATGATCTAGTTCTTTGTCTATATGTGCTAAGCCGTCTATGGAGCTAATATTATCTGGGTATATTTCAAGTGCTTTTTCATAATATTCTTTTGCCTTGTCGTATTGTTTATGAGCGGCATAATCTTTAGCTAAACGGATGTTTTCGTTTGCAGAATCAATATCAATTTCAACTAAGTTTTTGTCAGCTATCCATTCCACCTTTCCCCCTAGAATTTCACTTAGGTATCTAGCAGATATATTTGTTCTGTTATTTTTTGCTAGTAAAGGCACATCCATTTGATATTCTTGATCTTCGCCATATATTACATAAGAGTCTAGTTTTACAGAATATTCCTTGCCATAACGTTCAAACAAGACGCTTTGAGTTGCTTCATCCCAAGAAACTTTACATTCTAAGTCTTCTAATATTCCTCTTAGTGGTAGCATTGTTCTATTGTTGTATGCAAATGGATTTGTGTCATAGTATCGTTCTTTACCATTGATCATTATTCTGATAGGAACTTCTTTTTGGCGTTTTATTAAAAGCGCGTTGGCAACTGCTCTTTCAGGTTTCTGTAAGTAAGCATATTTGTCTCCTATCATTAGCCCAGAAGATCCGCCGCCATCTAGGTTTAAAGCAACATCCATATTTAGTTTAAGTCCTAGTTTAGCAAAGTTAGCAATATCAATTTTTTTAGCAACAACAAAGTATGCTTGTTTATCTTTAGTCATGCCAACCATAGATCGTGGTCGAGCGTTATATATTCCTAAATCTAGTAGGTTATCTTTTGCTGGGTCTATCACGATTTCACCATTTTCAATCATCACAGGCCCAGAACCTATGCCCGTTCTTAGATCATAAACTTGAGCTTTTTCACTAGGATTATTTCTGTTATAAGCTCTGTACACAAAGTCAATTTTATCGCCTACTTTGATATTTTTTACTGCTTTGTTACTTTCTGATACAATCAAAAAGTTACCTTTACTTATATATTGAGGAATACGGTTATGAACTTTTATTGCTTTTTTATCTTTTACCTCCACAACTATCATATCCTTGTCGAATCGTTCGCCATCGTAATCAGAGTTCAGAAAACCAACGCCATTAGGGTCATAGTTAATTTGGTTAATAAATTTTGCTCTAAAGCCATAAGGTTCTTCCCATAAGTCATTGACAGCAAAGAACACTTCAAAGTCGTATCTAGAGATAAACATTTCATTTTCACCATTAAAGTTTGCCAAAGCTCCTTTGTAATAGGTGTACTGTAATTTTCCATTCTCTATTACACTTGTAATAGGTTGTCTTCCTTGAGCGGTGTTAAACAAACCGCCATTGATAGCAGCTAACACTTCAGAATTTGGGTCTTCCTTTTCTTCATCTGCAACCATATTATGTAGATAATCTAAATGTCCTATTTTATTATCTGCCATTTTTATGTCTATATAGTTTGCCTTGTCACTGAGATCCACTTTATACATGTAAAATTCATAGTCAACGTTATTTATTGTGTATATGTATGTTTTAATATTTTTATCTGTTTGATTGGTGTCTTTTTCTGTTATTTCACCCTCTGCCTTTTCTTCTGTTTCTGCTACTTGAGCTTGCTGATTTTCCATGTCAACATCTTTATTGTTTGTTGTCGCGTCAGCATAGCTTACTGAGCTACTTAGTAATAGTGTAAATAAAAGACTAATAATAATTTTTTTCATAGTCACCTCCAAAAGTGAGTTTAACAACAAGACAATACTAACATATTTTTAAAAATATCAAAATAAATAATACATTTTGTAACAATAAAAAAAAGTACTACGAAATTGACTTAAAGCTATAAAGATATCTCAAAAAAAAGCCGATGTAAAAGACGAGTTTTTGTGAATATAAAATTTGGAGGAAGTTCAATGGCAGAAAGTAACGAAAAAACCAGAGAAAAAAAGACGGAAAATCAAAGAAAATTAAAAGGAAGTAGAAGTTTAAGTAGGAAGATAAATTTAAGGTTAATATTATTTCTTTTTGTAATTTTAGCGAGTTTAACAGCGTATAATTCTTGGAGTTCTTATAATAAGGATTTTGATACGTCTGTTGCTTTAGTTACAAAGGATACAGAAGTGTTTTCAAAGGAGTTAAGTAAAACATTTGTGGAGTCGTATGAATTAGCAACTACTGTTCAAAATGCAGTAAATCATCAGCTAGAGCAGCCAGTTAATAAAAGAAGTAGAGACGCGGTTGTTTTAGCTTTACGATCAGCTTTTGAAAGTGGACACAATATGCATGGTTTAGGTGTTTATTTTGAACCAAATGCTTTTGATGGTAAAGATAAGGATTATAAGAATAAAGGTAATTATTCAACAAGCAAGGGTCGTTTTGGTGCTTATATATATAGAAGTGGTGATTCAGTAGCTATTGACCCTGCCGAAGATTTAGAAGATAGCAGCGCTAATTCATATTATACTGTTCCTTTAGCAGAAGGAAAAGTTTATTTAAGTCAACCAGAAAATTATAATTTAGAAGGACAAGATGTTCTGATGGCATCATACAATATTCCTATTAAGAATAAAAGTGGTAAAACGATAGGTCTTGTGCAAGCTGATATTAGTTTAAGTGACATTCAAGATAAAATGGAAAATTACAGAAAAAGTTTTGAGTCAACTTATTATGTTTTATCAAGTGGTGAGGGAATCATGGCAGGTCACAGTGCTAGTCCTGATTTAATTCTTAAAAATGAGCTTGAAGCGATGCCTGCGTTTAAGCCGCTATTTGAAGAGGCTACTAAGAATGGCGCTGCAAGTATTAGTCAAACATCATCTAAGACGGGCAAAGAAACGGAGTATATTTTTACCGCCTTACCTATTGAGGGTACTGATCAGGTATGGATAGCTCAAGCAGCAACACCTATACAAGATTTTGTTCATGAAACAGTACATAACTTATATATAAACTTACTTGCTTATGTAGTAGTTTTAGTGATCATGGGTGTTATCATCAAGATTCTAATAGATAGAATGGTCGCTAGACCGCTAAAATATATTCAGTCAGCGATGAGTAAAATAGCTAATTATAACTTAAATACCTCTGAAGAGAGGAAAGAGCTAGCGAGATATATCAATGAACGAGATGAGATAGGAAATATTACTAGAGCAATAAGACTCATGGTGCAGAATTTAACCAATATAGTGGAGAAAATAACAGGTCATGCTCAGAATACAGCGGCAACAGCCGAAGAATTAACAGCGACATCTCAAAGTACCAATGAAAGTGCAAAAGAGGTCGCTTCAGCAGTTGTAAATATTGCGGATGGAGCAACAGGGCAAGCACAAGATACCACAGATGCTGCTCATAATGTAGAAGCTAACAGTCAAAGTTTACAAGAAATGATTAGTGTATTAGAAGAACTTGCAAATGCTGTTGAGAATATAGACTCTAAGAAAGACGAAGGTAAAGAAGCGCTTAGAGGCTTGACGGAATTAACTGAGTCAAGCAAGAATGAAGCGGTTTTTGTCAATAAGATTATTGTTGAAACAAACGAGAGTGCTGAAGCAATTAGTAAGGCATCAGAAATGATTCAATCGATTGCAGACCAAACGAATCTACTTGCACTTAATGCGGCGATTGAAGCGGCACGTGCTGGTGAAGCAGGTAAAGGTTTTGCAGTTGTTGCAGAAGAAATTAGAAAGCTTGCTGAAGATTCGACCAAGTTTACGGAAGAAATCAGGTTAATTATTGAAGAACTCAAAGATAAGGCTCACAGTGCAGTTGATAGAATGGAAGCTGTTGGTAAGATAGTGGAAGAGCAAGATGAACAGACTAAGATCACACAAGATAAGTTTAATGAGATAGAAGAAGCCGTAAGTACAAGTAAAGATATCGTTAAACAAGTAAATGAAAGCTCAAAAACTATTGAAGAAAACAACAACAAAATAGTGGGTATAATAGAAAATTTATCTGCCATAGCAGAAGAGAATGCTGCAACAAGTCAGCAAGCGAGTGCAAACGTTGAAACGCAAACAAATTCAATAAACGATATTTCAAACGCTAGTACAAGCTTAGCAGGAATAGCAACGGAGTTACAAAACGAGATATCAGAATTTAAATTTTAATTGCTGATTTGATTTCTAGCTTCGTTATCGTCGAGTAAAGTCTTCAGTTATGTAGCTGTTTCTACACACCTTCGGACTTTCCCTCGATGCCTTGCTATAAATTCAAATCGTCTAATTAAAAGTAGTAAACGTCCTAGCTATAATAATTATAAAAAAGGCAATATTGTTTTGCCTTTTTTGTTATTCCCATATATAATGGGGTAGATATGTTTGTTGTAAAAGAATTATGTGAGTATTGTAAAAGAGGTGAAGATGAAAAAAATAATGTCTTTGAATGGGATAAATACTGATTTAAAAGCATCTAAGCAAACCAGACTAACGGAAATGGCTAAGGCCTCTGGTTGAGCAGCTAAAATCTCGCCAGAGATATTATCGCAAGTTTTGCGAAATATAAACAAATCAAGTGATGAAAATTTGCTTGTTGGTTTAGAACATTCTGATGATGCGGCGGTTTATCAATTGAATGAACAAACTGCTATTATTCAAACGCTTGACTTCTTCACGCCAATAGTTGATGACCCTTATGACTTTGGACAAATTGCTGCGGCAAATGCACTGAGTGATATTTATGCGATGGGTGGTGAACCGATTTTAGCTTTAAATATCGTTTGTTTTCCTGATAGCCTGGAACCAAGTGTTTTGAGCAAAATTTTAAAAGGTGGGCAAGATAAGGTTGAAGAAGCGGGTGCTATTTTAGCAGGTGGACATAGCGTTGTTGATGCCGAGCCAAAGTATGGTTTATCAGTTACAGGTTTAATTGATCCTAATAAGATAATGGCAAACAACACATCAAAAGTAGGTGATGTTTTAATTCTCACTAAGCCGCTTGGGGTGGGCATTATCAATACTGCTATTAAACAAAAAAAAGCATCTCAAGAAGCTACTGATATAGCTATTAAGAGTATGAAAACACTGAACAAGTATGCTAAGGACGCTTGTCAAAATGTAACAGTACATTCTATCACAGATATTACAGGTTTTGGCTTGGGTGGCCATGCCATAGAAATGGCTGAAGCAAGTAATGTTAGTTTTGTTATTGATAGTAAAAAGATTATTTATATAGACGAAGCTAGAGACTTTGCTAAACAGGGGGTAGTTCCTGGTGGTGCTGCTAAAAATAAAAAATTCTTTATTGATAGGTGTGATATTAAAGATACAGTAGAAGATTTTATGCACAGCATTATCTTTGACCCTCAAACTAGTGGTGGCTTATTGATAAGCGTAGATAAGCAAGATGCTGAAACAATCTTAGATAGATTAAAAGATAGCGAGATAGCTAGTGCTATCATTGGTGAAGTCGTAGACTTTAATGTCAAAAATCTTATTGTAAACTAGAGTTTTTTAAGAATCTCTTTATTGAGTTTTGCCTTTTCTTTAAGCTGGGTGGTATGTTTTATTAACTCAGCTTTTTTCTTATCGTAATCATGTATGATATTGTTACTTATTGTAACTAGTGAATCAAATGTGATTTCTTCCGTTTCTAAGAATTCTAACTGTAATGAATGACAAACAGAGCTTACTTTTTTATCATAGCTTAAACCAATTGGAATACTTGATGCTAGACTAGAATAAATAAGACCATGAAAACGCATACAAACAGTAAAATAGCAAGTTGAAAAGAAGTCTATTAATGTCTTTTCATTATCAAGTAGCACCATTTCAGCAGAATGTTGCATAACACTGATTATTTTTTCAGCGATTTGTTCATCATCATTTAATTTAAGTGGCACAAAAATAACCTCTAAGTGATGCTCAGTAATCAGGTAGTCTGCAAATTTGGCAAGTTCAATACTGAATTTTTCAGAAGATTCCCAATCTCTTATCACAAAAGCTACTTTTTTATCAACTGTTTTAACTGCCTCAAAATCAGAGGCTAAAGAAAATACGGAATCAGCCGTCACTAAAATTTCAGGCTTTGTGACACCAATTTGTTGAAGAAATTCATAGCTGTCTTTGTCTCTCAGCGTCATCACAAAAACATTATTTAAGATTTTTTTTGTAAGCCAAATGTTTATGCTTTTATTGATAGGACCAATGCCGTTAGCATAAAGATATACTTTTTTCTTAAATAAATTCGCAAAAAACATTAAGCTAAGGTAATAATAAAGGGAACGATTACTTGTTTTATCTTGTAGTAGACTGCCACCACCCATAATTAGAACATCTGTCTTTTTTATCGCTTTGATTAGCTTAAAAAACGAAAATCTATCAGTGTATGTCGTCCCTTTAAAATCGTACGTGCTATCTTTTTTTGTTAAAATATTTATCGAATGTTCAGGGTTAATTTCAAAGATGTCTTTGACAACCGACGCCAAAAGGGCATCATCACCTGAATTTTTATATCCATAATATCCGCTAATTAAAAAATTCTTGTTATTCATTGTTATCCTTATTCTATTTTCATATCGACTCTAAATTATTTTATACAGTAATCGTAAAAAATGCAACAATAGTTTGAAAAAATAAGAAAAATGTTTTTATGTATAAATAGACTACATATTAAGTATTTATAAGTCTGCAAGTTGCGGACTTTTTTTTGCGTATTTTGCTTTTTTTTATTGTTACTTATGCTATAATACATTAAATCTAGCTAGATAAAAATAAATTGTATCTTTGAATTGAGAAAGGAAAGTGTTATGTCAGATTTTAAATATGAAATTACAGAACGTATAGGCGTTTTATCTGAAAATGATAAGGGTTGGAAAAAAGCATTAAACAAAGTGTCTTGGAATGGTAGAGATCCTAAGTATGATATTAGAGAATGGGCGCCAGATGAATCAAAAATGGGGAAGGGGTTAACCTTTACTGAGGAAGAAATGGAGGAACTGAAAGCCTTACTTGTAAACAATCTATAAAAAGTTGGGGAGCAACTTATCTTTTGCTCCCCGTATTCTATTGAATTTATTTTAGTCATTGCTATTTAGCCATTCTTTAAGCACTCTAATGTACTTTTCAGTTTCTTCCATATATGGTACGTGTCTACTATTTTGGAATAATTCCCATTTAGAATTTTTTATTCTATCATGCATATCCTTGGCAATATAAGGGGTAGACATATCCATTTGACCACTTATTACCAGAGTTGGTTTATCAATTTCATGCATTCTATCTGTAAAGTCATAGTCTTTTAAATTACCTTTTGGTGTAAATTCGTTAGGACCCCAAGCAACGTTGTAAGCTTCAACACCTCTTTGCCTTTTTTCTCTAAAACACATTGGCATATCTTCTGTGGTTTTTGGTGCGCAATGTCTTAACATAAACTCTTTTTCGGCGGCTAAAAATTGTGGGTCTGTGTATTCGTCTTTGGCTTCTGCTTCAGCTATTGCTTTTTGCATTTCTTCAGGCATAAATTTAATATTCCTATGTTGTTCTTCAGCCCATAATTTAGCTGAATGGAGGGTTGACGATAAAATATATGATTTTACACCTTTCGGTTTCCTCTCGATTGCATAAAAGATATTGAGCATGCCACCCCAAGATTGCCCTAATATATGTAGCTCATCTAGTTTTAAATCATGGCGAATTTGCTCTAATTCATCAAGCCATGTTTGTGCATTAAAAAGCTCAGGATGTTCTGTAACCATTGAATTGCCACAGCCAATTTGGTCGTATAAAACAATGGGTCTATCATCATCTTTTGCTAAGCTATCGAGGATTTTAAAATTATTGTGGCAAGAACCTGGACCGCCGTGTAATGCTAATAACGGTGGTTTTTTGCCATCTGGATTGGCTATTCTATAATAGGTTTTGAACCCTTTAAAGTCAATGTGATTTTCAACTATTTTCATAATGTTCCCCTTTTCGTATATTTTTAAAAATAGTAGGAATATATAATAAAAAATTAAAGAAACACTCAAAATATGGACTAAGCTGATACCGTAGGAATCCATTTGACTTTCTACTATCGTCTAACTAAATGAAATTGGTGCTTGCAACAATTTCCGCTAAATATTTAATCAGAAAGTCAAATTAGTACGCAGGCGAAGAAAACTGTGCGTTTCTGGATTTTTTATTATAATGTTCTATTTTTAAAAATTACCCCACTTTTCTGGTATACTCTTTCAGCTTCTCAAGATCATCACCTGTTAAGTGTGGTGATAACTTCTCAAATACCATTTGATGATAGTTATTTAAGAAGCCAATTTCTTCTTGATTCAGCATATCAAAGTTAATTGGTCTTAAATCGATTGGCACATAAGTTGCATTTTCAAAGCAGTAAAACTCACCAAGTTCTGATTTTTTGTATTCACTAACAATCATCTCATTTTCTATTCTAATACCGTGTTTACCTGCGATATAAATACCAGGTTCGTTAGTTATAACAAGTCCTAGCATTAGTGGATAATTTAAGTTTGGATTTGGGTTTGGAGTATAATGTAATCTACAAGGACCTTCATGTACATTTAACAAATAGCCAACACCATGACCTGTGCCATGTTTAAAGTCTAAGCCTTCATCCCAAAACGGTTTTCTTGCTCTAATATCTAGTGATGAACCGACAGCTCCTTTGATAAATACAGTTGTTGCCATTGCAATATGGCTTTTTAAAACTAGTGTATAGTGGTATTTTTCTTCCTCTGTGAGTTCACCTAAAGCAACTGTTCTAGTGATATCCGTAGTTCCCTCGTAGTAGTTGGCGCCGGTGTCTGACAGGTATAGGCTCTTAGCTTCAAGTTTGCTTTGAGTTTCTTCACTAGCTTTATAGTGTACGATGGCACCATTTTCTTTATAGCCCGAAATCGCAGAAAAAGAAGGCATAATATAAGAATCCCATTCTTTACGGAAGCTATCTAGTTTTTCTGAAGCATCAATTTCAGTAATTTCTATTTTACCAACATTTTCTTCTAACCACTTCATAAATTTAACCCAAGCTACGCCGTCTTTTACCTGCGCTTCTCTCATGTTTTTAAGTTCCGTTTCGTTTTTAGCGGCTTTAAAAACAGTTGTTGGATTGATTGAATAAACAATATCGCAATCATCAGGAATATTTTTAAATAGAGCGTAATTAAATTTATCAGAATCAAGCATGATTTTTGTGTTTTTATCAAGTTTTTCAACATAGTCATACACATCATTGTAATCGTGAGTTTGAACACCAATTTCTTTTAAATAGGTATTTATTTTGCTATCTAGTTTTTCTTTATCTAAGAATAACTGAGCATTATCTAGCGTAATTATTGCGTAAGACAGGATCAGTGGCGAATGTAAAACATCGCCGCCTCTAATATTAAATAACCAACAAATATCATCTAGTGAGCATATAATATGAGCGTTTGCGTTTTCAGCTTGCATCTTTTCTCTAAGTCTTGTTAATTTACTTTTGGCAGATTCGCCAGCATATTTTTCATCAAGTAAAAACGCTTTTTCTTTTGACATGCTAGGTCTGTCATCCCAAATTTCTCCTATTAAGTCTAAATTGTAGATGATAGAACCGTTTTTGTTGTTTATTATGTTTTCATATATTCTACCAGCATTTAAAGAAACACATCTACCATCAAAACCTAATATAGCATTTTCCTTTAGATTATCTTTTAGGTATTCCGTTAAGGTAGGTACACCTTGTTCACCCATTTTTTGTAAAATCACTTCAGAATCTTTTAGTTCTTTTTCAGCTTGTAAAAAATATCTACCGTCTGTCCATAAAAAGGCTTTTTCTGTTGTGATTAAAACAAAACCGGCAGAGCCAGTGAAGCCAGATATGTAAACTCTTGATTTAAAATAATCACCAACATATTCACTTTGGTGAAAGTCTTCTGAAGGAACTAGGTAAGCATCTATGTTATGCTCAGCCATTCTTGCTCTTAATTCCTTGATTCTTGTATTTATCATATTCACGCCTCCTTTTTTAATGACATTATTTAGCATTTACACTATATGCCTTTTTAGTAAAAAATTCAAGCCCCAGAAAGCCAAAAATGGCAAATTTCGTTGTTACTGCGACTTTTTACGATTCTTATGTACGTCTATGTACACTGCGATCCGCAAAAAATCTTGTGCCTAGAACTTTGCACATTTTTGGCGTTTTGGATATAAAGAATGGCAAATTTCGTTGTTACTATATAAAATAAAAAAGGCTTACACATAAGCATAAGCCTTTATAAATCTTTTTTATAAGTAAGTTAATTACTTAGCGAAAGAAGCTCCGAAATCTTTACATTGTTGGATAGCTTCATCATCTGGATTATCATAAGCGATTAAAGTTTTAACTG